>Ga0066825_10000042_pt1 | contig 49664 bp, 29 predicted proteins | sample ETNtaG_6_FD_65608 | JGI IMG/M metagenome (GOLD analysis project Ga0066825, IMG submission 65608) | Marine microbial and viral communities from oxygen minimum zone, Eastern Pacific Ocean - ETNP201306SV45 | ecosystem: Environmental > Aquatic > Marine > Oceanic | place: Pacific Ocean: Eastern...
GAGCGACTGCGACTGTTCGATATCGCCAATCTGAATACGAGCTCGATTGGCCTTGGCGGGCGATTTCTCGTCATCGGGGTAGCGCGATAGGCGAATGCGATACTTGCCGGAACGGTGAACATCGACTGCCCAAAAGCCGTTGACGAATAGCGAATCGTCTCTCACGAGCGACATTTTCCAAATGACGCCTCCATCGGTCGGGTGCCAATCGCGAACGGTGAAACGCGTCGGATTTTCGGCTCGGTGTCCCAAAAAGAAACGCGTGTATGGTTTGCCTTCTTTAGTCACGTCGGCAAACCAGTCCTCGTATTCGCCATACAGGCTCTGAACCACTTCGGGATGCTGCTTGGCCACATCCTCGCGCTGACTCGGATCGACCAAGATATCGTACAGTTCGCCATTCGCGTAGCGCCACCGATCTGTCAATACAGCGAACTGAGGATAGCGGCCATTGGGAAGGCCCGGCTTCCAGATCTGAAATTCATCGGCCTGACGCGATATGAAGATGGCGCGATCCGGCGCGCCTGACGTTTTCGCTGTAAGCAGCGAAGCCATGTTGCGACCGTCCCAAGCGAGGTCTTTGTCGATCTTCAAATCGCAAAGATCAGCCAAGGTCGGGAACCAGTCCATGTGCGTGGTAAGCGGCTCTACTTGTATGCCAGCGGGCAAGCCTTCAGGCCAACGGGCGAAGCAAGCCACTCGATGGCCGCCTTCGTAAACAGTGCCTTTCTTGCCGCGCATGCCGGCGTTGAAACCGTCGGAATCCAGGGCGCCAGTAGATCCTCCCGCGGTGCCATTGTCGCCCATGAAGATGACAAGTGTTTCCTCATCGATGCCCCATTGCTTGAGCGATCCCATCAGCTTGCCCAGATTCTCGTCGAAATTCTGGACCATGCCGTAGAAGAGGGAGCGTTGTTCGGGTATGCCTTGCTGGCGGAAGGGATCCGCGTACCTGTCTGCCACGGTGAAAGGCCCGTGCATCGCATTGAGCGGAAGGTAGGCGAAAAAGGGCTTCTTACTGCTTGAGTCGACGCCCTCTTTGACGAAGCGCATCGTTTCCCGAAAGAAGACATCGGTGCAATAGCCATCGAATTTCTCGGGCTTGCCATTGCGATAATAGATATCGTCGAAGTAATCATTGCCGACCGGGTTCCCGATTTCGTCCACGCCGCCGGCTTTGTGGCAGACTACATCGTCGAAGCCTCGATGTTGTGGCGCGTAAGGATAGGCGTCGCCTAGGTGCCATTTGCCGAACATGCCCGTGCGATATCCGGATGCCTTGAACGCGTTTGCGAGGGTGGTTTCGTCATTTCGTAGCAGTTGGCGACCTTCGGTGACCGACCATGTTCCGACCCGCGTGCTGTAGCGCCCGGTCAAGAGCGCGGCTCGCGTCGGCGTGCAATAGGGATCGACGTGGTAATCTTCTAAACTGACCCCTTCCGCTTTGAGGCGATCCAAGTGGGGCGTATCCAGCCAGGGATTACCGTGGCAAGACATATCTCCGTAGCCTTGGTCATCGGTAACGATTAGGATGACGTTTGGACGAGCGTTTAGGAGAGCGCCGAGAAGAAGAAATAGAGGGAGAAACAGAAGAAGATGAGGAGGAAGACGTGTGGGCATGGGTGTAAACGGTAGGGCCCGTTGTCCCTAACGGGCCGTAGAAACTATGAGGTAGCGGCCGATCTCCGAGCGGCCACGATTGAAACGCGGAATTTGGTGGCGGCTCGGAGATCCGCCGCTAACTAAATCTACTAGCTACGCCAGTAACTCGTCGATGACCTGACCGCCGAATTGGGAGAGCTGCTTATAGCGTCCTCCGTGGAAGTAAGTCAGCTTGTTGTCATCGAGTCCCATTAGATGCAATAGCGTAACGTGGAAATCGCGGATCGGGTGAACGACTTCGGAGGCGCGAATGCCTAGCTCATCGGTGGCCCCAACGATCGAGCCTTTCTTCACGCCTGCGCCGGCCAGCATCATGGTCATCGCTTCCGCGTTGTGGTCGCGACCGAGCGAATACACGCCGCCGCGCATGTTATTGTCGACGGTGCGTCCGAACTCGCCCGTCCAGACGACTAGCGTGTCGTCGAGCATGCCGCGACGCTTGAGATCCTTGATAAGAGCAGCCATCGGCTTGTCCACGCTCTTGATACGGGAGCTGTGGCCTTGCTCAAGGTAGTCATGACTGTCCCAGCCTCCGGAGAAGATCTGCACGAAGCGTACGCCTTGCTCGACGAGTCTACGAGCCATGAGGCATTGGCGACCGAACTCGGATGTATCCTTGTCGTTCATACCGTACATTTCCTTGGTTGACTCGGATTCCTTGCTGAGGTCCATGACGTCCGGCACTTCCATCTGCATGCGGTAGGCGAGTTCGTAGCTCTCCATGCGGGCATCGAGCTCCGCGTGATCCGGGTGCAGCTTGGCGTGTTCGCCGTTTAAGAAAGCCAGCTCGTCGATCGTGCGACGCTGATGCTCGCGCGTCTTGTTCGACTGCATCTTGAGGTCCAAAATCGGGGAGCCCGAAGGACGGAGGCGAGTGCCTTGATAGTGGGCGGGAAGGAAGCCGTTCGACCAGTTGCCGGAACCGCCTTGCGGCATGGCGAGCTCGGTCATGACGACGTAGCCGGGAAGATTCTGATTGAGGGATCCCAGGCCGTAGGTCGCCCACGCGCCGAGCGCGGGGTCGGCGCCGAGACGGCTGCCGGTATTCATGTGGAAAAGCGCTTCCGGGTGATTGACCGACTCGGCTTGGCAGCCGCGATAATTGCAGAATTCGTCTGCTACCTCGGGGTCGGATAGGTAGTGCCATTGATCGCACATATCGATGCCTGACTTGCCGACCTTGTTGAATTCGAAGGGACTGCCCACGAAGAACTTGAAAGGACCATCTTTCTTGAGCTTGGACTCGGACTTGTGCAGTCGACGCAGTTCCGGCTTCGGGTCGAATGTATCCATGTGTCCAGGACCGCCTTCCATGAAAAGCATGATAACGGACTTGGCCTTGCCTGGGAACATCGGCGCTTTGGGCGCGAGCGGGCCGGCCGCGTTCAAGGATGAAGGCTTAGGGCTTAAGGCGGAAGGATAGTCCTTGGCGAACAGATCCGTCATCGCCACCGCGCCGAGCGAGGCGCCAAGGCCGCAGAGGAATTGTCGACGAGATTGCGGAGTCGAAATCGGACGAGAGCAAATTGGGTTCTTCATGATGTTTAGGGCGTTTAGCTATTGGCGGGTGGCTTTTAGCTTCTTGATGAATGCGTTTAGAATCTTCTTGGTTTCGGTAAGTTGAGCGTTGAGGCGGGCGTAGTCAGTTGAAGCGATGTAGTTAAGATCGGCTGCCAGTTGTAGTTGGTAGTCCACTTCCGCTGCGGATCCCATAGCGATTTGGAGAAAACGTTTTAGCTCGGCGTCTCCCTCTCGTCCACAGCCTTCTGCTATATTCGAGGGTATCGAAACGGCGGCTCGGCGAATTTGAGAGGTTAGCCCAAATCGTTCTTCCTCCGGAAATGCGAGTGTGATCGAGTATAGGTCCAATACAAATCGATGGGCCTTTTGCCAAAATACAAGAGATCTGAAGTCCTTCATGCATGACACTCTAATCGCTACTCGCTAAAAGCCAACCGCTAATAAATATACGCGAATTCGTTGGTGTTGAAAAGGGCTAAGCAGAGATCTGCTAGGGCTCGGGTTTCGGGGCTTACGTCGGTCGCTTTCTTGTCGGCCTCATAGTTTTCGAAGACAGGGAGAATCTCCTCGTACTCGAAAGGCAGGCCGGAGAATTCTTCCACAAGCGAACGTGTGATAACGGTTGGATATTCCGTGGGCTTGGGTTCGTTGCTTTTGTGGTACTGCTCCATGTCGATTACGTACTTGCTCAGGCGTTCGAGTTCGGATTCGGTCGGCGAGCGACCCAGAGCGAGTTCGAAGGCCCGAGATGCGCGTTCCCGAGTGTTATCCGCTTCCTGTTCGAGGCGAAGAGCGAACGCGATCGAGCGATCGGTTACGACATCGCTGTTGAGCAAGGTGAAGGCTTGAGGCGAAACGGATGCGGAATCGCGAACCTCGCAGGAATCGTTTGGATTGGGCTGATTGAATAGTTCCAAGAACGGATCCGCTTGGCCGCGAACGCGGTAGGCGTATATGCTGCGGCGATTGCGCTCTTCAGGAGTGGGCGAAGGCTGATGGGCCGGAGCGATCGAGAATTGGATCATGCGCGGCTGCAAGGCGACTTCCATATTGATCTCAGGCATGATGGGCAGGCCGCCCATCTCGGTGTTCAATTCGCCGGAGATGGCTAACATGCTGTCACGGATTTCCTCGGCGGTTAGGCGGCGATTCGGGAAGTAGGCGAAGAGTTCGTTGTTGGGATCTTCGATGTTCAACTTCTCGCGTTGTGGATGCTTGCCGGATTGCTGATAGGCGTCGGAGAGCATGATCAAGCGATGCATGCGTTTCATGGTCCAACCGCCATCGACGAATTCCGCAGCGAGCCAATCGATGAGTTTAGGATGCGTTGGTTTGCCTCCTTTGGCTCCGAAGTTGTTCGGGTTGCTGGCGATAGGTTTTCCAAAGTGATGCTGCCAGATTCGGTTGACTATGGAGCGCGAGGCGAGTCCGTTTTTCGGATTCGCGATCCACTTAGCGACTTCTAGGCGTCGACCATTGTAGTCGTCGGAAACCAAATACGGATCTTCGGGGTTCTCGCCGGCAGGTATTCCGATAGCGCTGAGAACGCCCGGACCGACCGGGTCTCCTTTAGCGGTCAAGGCGCCGCCCATGAGAATGAAGCTTTCGAGCGATTTTCCGGTATCCACTTCCTTGGGAACGCGCAACTTGCGAGCGTTTGCGTTGGCAGGCATGGGTCCGTTGTAAACGCTTTGGACCATTGGCTGATAGCGTTCCTTGCGGCGATTCCAAATCCACTCGTCCTGTTCGCGCACCTTGAGGCGACCGGCGTCGGTGTGATTGAGACCCACATGGCGAGGGGGCTTCATATCGACCGGAAGGTTTTTCCGCTCATCGGGTCCGACGTAATCGATGTTGTTTTCCTTATACCACTGGCGGGCCGCAGTCTCTTGCTTGTCCATGATGGCCATGCGGCGTTCGTCGGCGAATGAGTGAAGACGTTCCACCATAGCCTTGCCTTGCTCCATGCGAGCGAGATTTTCGTCCGAGTGAAAGGCGGTAGGACGCTCGGCCAATTGCGTTGCTTCGAAGGCGGAATAGAGGCGGTAGTAGTCGCGCGTCGGAATGGGATCGAACTTGTGATCGTGGCACTTGACGCAGCGCATGGTGGTGGAGAGGAAGGTTTGGCCAACGGAGTTGACGATGTCGTCGACGTAGATCTGTCGCGCTTCTGGCTTCTCGACCATGGCGGAATCCCAGGGCCCCATGCGCAGGTAGCTGGAAGCGACCATCCATTCGATTTCATCTTCGGTGTAGTCGCCTTTGTCGTGGATGGCCCGGATCTTCTCTACGTCGCCATTCATGCGCTCCATAACTGAGTTGTGGGTCAGTTCGTCGCCCGCGACTTGCTCGACGATAAATTCGTTGTAGGGCTTGTCCGCGTTGAACGAGCGGATGACGTAGTCGCGGTAGCGCCAGGCATTCGAGCGTTCGTAGTCGTTGGACATGCCGCCGGTATCGGCGTAGCGAGCGACGTCGAGCCAATGCTGCCCCCAGCGTTCGCCGTAGTGAGGCGAAGCGAGTAGGCGATCGACGAGTTCGCCCCAGGCTTGCTCGGGGTTCTTCTTGTCCGCCTTTACGAAGGCATCCACTTCTTCCGGCGTAGGCGGAAGGCCGGTCAAGTCGTAGGTGGCGCGACGGATAAGCGTCTGGGCGTCGGCGCGTTCGGCTGCTTCGTATCCGGCATCCTTTAGCTTCGCTTCAACAAAGGCGTCCACTGGATTATCCGAATCGCTCGCGGGAACGGTTGGCTTTTCCAGTGGCACGAATGCCCACATATCCTCTGGTTGGTAGCGGCGGTAGGTCCACTCATCGGCGAGGCCTCCCGAGTTTTCAATGAGCATGCCGTCTTCGTTTACCTTCACTTCGCGCTCGGCGACGCGGATTTCATGCATGCGATCGTCGCTCGGCCAGGGAGCGCCCGCATTGATCCACGCTTCCAAGTCGGCGATTTGCTTCTCAGAGAGGCGATCGTTTTCCTTGGGAGGCATTTCGAAATCGGGATCTTCCCATCGGACCGACTCCATGACGAAGCTGTATTCGGCATCGCCCGGTATCAGCACTTCGTCGAAGCTGTCGCCGCCTTTGAGGAAGTCATCGCGCGTGGTCAGCTTGAACCCCCCCTTGATTTCCTTGCCGGGCTCGCCGTGACAGCCGAAGCATTTTTCGGAAAGCGTTGGCAACACCTTCAAGGTGAAGAGGCGTTCGACATCGGGATGCGTTTCTTCAGCGGTGCTGGCGGGCTGGAGACAGGCGAGCGCCATCGCGGCGCCGGCAGCGTATTTGAAAATCGAATGCGTTGCGTCTAGGGGTTGTCGATTCATTTGGTTCGTTTCGGTAATCGTGTGTTTGCTTGAAAATGGAATTCGAACGTCGTTAAGGGCGTCCTTGCTCGTATAGGTCGGCGATTTCCTGGGCGCCGAGGGCTTCGCTGAAAATCGCGAACTCGTCGATGGCTCCGTTCAGGTTGCGCAGGGCGAAGAGGGGTTCGTCGCGGGTCGGCTCGTTCCAGTTGCCGATCGACGCGTTGCCTATTTTGACTCCGTCGACTACGTAGTGATCGGGGATCTGATCCTGGCTGATTTGCTTGCCATTGACGTAGTGGGTTGTCGTGCCGGCGTCGGCATCGTAAACGGTGGCGATTTGAAACCACTTGCCACTGAGAGAGGGGTCCCAAAACGATGGCGAGTAGGCGATGTGCTTGTCGGCGATCTTCACGCCATCCTGCATGAAAGCCTCTTGCTTTTTGACGGAGAAGAAGAGGCGTCCGTCGCTCATGATCTGCCAGTGCGGCTCGTGTAGATCGTGGCCATCGGTGAGAAAGAGCGAATTGTACATGCGGTCGAGGCTGTCGATCCGAGCCCAGCAATAGAACGTAAGGGATCGATGTTCGCCTGGGATTGCGACGCGCACGCGGCTGCCGGCGGGGCTGAAGTTTACGGCGCTCGAAGATTGATCCCAGCGATCGGCATCGCGGCGAGCGCTGACGATGGTACCATGAAGTTGGGAAGGGGATTCGTCGGCGACGTCGCGGCTCCAACCGGTATCCGCATTCATCGGATAGTAGGCGATGATACGCGGGTCTTGTCCCACGGTGGCGCTATGATCGATCCAGGCCGAGCGTCGATCCTCTTTGATTTGAGCGAAATGCTTCTCGAGATCGTTGATGCCGGGAAGAAAGGGAGCGAGCGAATTGCCTTCGGCCGATTCTCCGCCGACCGTCCAGCGCAGCGACTGGCCATCGGTTAGCAGTTGCTTGGCCTTGGCGTTTGGGTGCCATTCGATCTCGCCGTCCAGAACGCGCATATCGGAACGTTCGGGCGTTACATCGAGGGCGAATTCCGTTCCCAAGTCGACGACGTCGCCGGACGGGGTGGAAACCTTGAAGCCTTGGGCGGCGGTTGGGACCAGCGCCCGGACCTTGCCTTGGGCCACGGTCATTTCCATCGGAGAGTGAATCTCGAACTCGGCTTCGCCTTCGACGATGACGGTGACGCCGCTGAAAAGCTCAAGCTGGGCGATTCCGGATTCCATCTCCAGCATTCCTTGAGGGAGCAGATCTCCTCGGTCGAGATAGGGGCGATCCTTCCAAACGGCGCTGGAATGATCGGCCAGGATGGCGAATCCAGTGGCGACGGGTTCGGCGGCGATGAGCGGTTTTTCTGGATTGGGAGCCTGGCTTACCTGCCAACCGAGAATGCTGAGCAGGGCAAAAACCGCTATCGCCGCCATGCTCAAAAGTCCGCGAGCATGTTCGAGCCAAAAGGGAACGACCGTGTTGTCGTCTTCGCTCGCCGATCCTTCCGCTTCCGCAGCCAAGGCGCTGTCCAGCTTAAGGCGCTGATAGTAGGTATGGCGGGTTTCTGGATTGACCCGCATTTCCGCTTCCAAGCGGAGAAAGTCGGCTTCCGAAATGGAGCCGTCTATGAGCTCGTCGATGAGTGTCGCGCGTTCGTTGAGATTCATGCGTTTACCTCCTTGGTTGGCGAGAGGCGTTTCTCGATGCAGATTTGCAGGCGATTGCGCAGGCGGTGGAGAGTGACCTTGAGGCCTCCAATGCTGCGTCCAACTTTGATGGCGTAGTCCTTGAGAGGAGCGCGTTTGAAATAGCGGTGGTGGATGAGTTCTCGGTCTGCCGGCTTGAGCTTTTGCAGACAGGATCGCAGGGCAACCTGGTGCTCGCTCAGATCGTCCAGTTCGACCGGAAACTCGTCGGCGATCGTTTCTTCCAGTTCGTCGCAGAAAACGAGTCGCGCGTCTTTAGCTTGGCTGAAACGGTATTTGCGGACTTGGAAGCGAGCGATGCTGAAGGCCCACGCTTTGAAATTGGTGCCCAATTCGAAGTCCTCGCGCTTTTCCCAGACCTTGGCATTGGTTTCTTGGGCCACGTCCTCGGCAGCGGTGTCGCCGGGCATGAGCGACCTCACGTAAAGCGTCAGCGCTGACTGGTGCTTAGTGAGCAAGGATATGATTTCTGCGTCTGGGTCTTTGGGGGTCATTAATTGAAAATTCCACCGCAAATCCAAGAACTTGGCAAAAGGTTAACGTTTTTTCGGAAAAAAGCCGAAAAAAGGGCGTTTTCTCAGGAATTGGGCGAATATTGCCCCTAGCTGAATAGTTTTTGGAAGTGTTCGAGACTAGGGCGCTGCTCGTCGCGAATCCGATTGATTGCCTGAGAGATCGATACGATTTCGCGTCGCCTGAAATGCTTCTCGTCCCATTCATCCAGGATTTCGGCGACCTTCATGGGATAGACCTGCACGCTGCAAATGCCGCCCCATTTCTCGTACTCGTACTCGGCGATCATTTCGGAGGCGACTTTACCCGAAATCCCGGCTTCCTCGAGCGCTTCCTTAGCAGCGGAATCCTGGGGAGACATGTCGGGTTCGATTATGCCCTTGGGAAAAATCCAATGGCGAGCAGAGCTGGAGGTAACGAGGACGATTTCGAAACCGCCTTTGCGTTTGACGTAGGGAATGACAGCGGATTGTCGATACAGCCAGTTGGTCTTCCGTGTCATGCGTTTCAGATTGCAGGGCTTGGGCGCTCTAATCAAGCGTGAGAATTCAATTAGAGATATTCGGCGCGCGTTTGTAATAAGCCTCGCGACGTTCCTTCGGGCAATTTTTGGATCGGCGCGATTCGATCGAGAGCGATGGAAGGAGTTGCTTGAAGCGATCGGTCGGAATCATGTTTCGGGGGAGTTTATGCAGTTTGAATTGGGAAGGGAGAAAAGTGGCGATTCCCGCTGTCTGGTTACGATCGGCAAGTCGCTTGCGGCGATAGCTCTTATCGCCCTGGCGGCTTGCAGTTCGTCGGAGCCGCCGAATCAGCCACTTGCGAGCCAAGTGGATCTGGAGCGATTTATGGGGTCGTGGTATGTCTATGGATACACGCCGACTATGCTCGATCGTGATGCGTACGGGGCCACCGAAACCTACGAGTTACGGGACGATGGAAAAATTCAAACGACTTACCGTTTCCGCAAAGGAGGCCCTGAGGGCAAAGAAAAGACCTACCGGCCTGTTGGCTGGGTTCACGACTCGACAAGCAATGCGGAGTGGAGAATGCGGTTCTTTGGGGTCTTCACGGCTCCCTACTATGTCGTTTACGTGAGCGAAGACTATCAATATACGATTATCGGTCACCCGAATAAACGGCTGGCTTGGATAATGGGGCGTTCCCCACAGATAGCTTCCGCTCGATATGATGCGTTGAAAGCTCGGTTAGCTTCTTTGGATTACGACTTGAGCGGGTTCGAGCGAATCGACCACGACTGAAGTCGATGTTGCGGCCCTCCGAACCGCTGCGTAGGGCGAGGCAAAAGTAAACGGACTCCGCGATCAGCAAGCTTGCGATTGCCCCGCCGGCCCCAAATTGCAGGCATAGAGGAAAGACAGTTGCGATCGATATGCATGCGGAGAGAATACGCAGCCGAGTGGCCCGCTTTGCACCGTCGTTCAGGGTTATTTGCATTCTAATCATTTGCAGGGAGGTGAGGGCATCGATCGTCGCATAAAGCGTGGCGAACAGGAGCAATATGCCGCTAAGCTGAATAGCGGGGCCGAAGAAAAGCCTGCCTATGGTAGGGCCAGCGATGAGCAGGGAGAAACCTAGGATCAATCCGACGAAGGCTATCGCTACTTGCGAGAGGGCGATAACACGGGAGAGGCGCGTATCGTCCTTTTGACCGTGAAACAAAGAAAGGCGTGGCCTCAATAAATTCGCGTAGGCGACGGCGACGAGACGGATGGGACCGAGAAGGGTCCACGCGGCCCCGAATTCCGCTAGAGTATTCGACCCTGCGATTGACTTGACGATGAGGGGATGCGTTCGAGCGCATGCCGAATTCGCGGAGGATCCAAGCAACATCATCTTGCCGCTTTCATTCGCTTGCCGCTTGCAAGTTTCGCTTGGTTCGCCTGCGAGGGGTATGGGCTTGGCAAGCGCCATAATAAATGCGGAGCTCAGAGAACCGAATGCGAAAGCAATCCAGTAGGCCTCGTTTGCGGATTCGCTATAATTTCCGAATAGCAGAAGGTATCCAACGATAATTACAGGAATAGAGAGATCTGCGATAAGAGCGGTTTTTGCTTTGAAGATAGCTAAGAGCCGGGTCCTGTGAAATTGGGCCAAGATAGCGGATACCGCTACGGCAGTTCCGATTAGAAAATAGCGGCAATCGATTTTTCCGAGGTACAGAATCGTTGAAGTCGCGAGGCCGACGAGCGTCACTGTCAAGGCAACGGCCATGGAGCGTTTGCGCTTCCACCGGATGAGGGCGTTCCTTTGCGAGGACGAAAGTCCTGGGGCGAGATTGAGCATCGGATTCTCGATACAGGATGCGGATAGTCCCGTGCCGAGAAAGAGTAAGGTTGAATAGAGAACGTAATCCGCGAAATCGGCGGCGCCGCCTAAACGAGCGATTGCGACACCGCTGGCGAATCGAACGATCGATCCCAGGGCGCTGTTCGCCAAGGCGAAGAACTTGTCCCTTTGCTTCAGTTTCAGGATGAGGGCGACTCGGCGAATCAAGTTCATCTGTCTATAAAGCGATGGCCAATCGATGCTCGCGGGCCTGGATCGTGTTTTGGAAAAGCGTTTCGAGCATACGAGCGTGCAATGATGGTCGGTAGCGCTCTAAGTAGGTCTTGCGCGCTTCGCGGCTCATCCTGCGGCGTTTCTCGGAATCGGATTCAAGTTCAATGATGGCTCGTCGAAGAGCTTTAGGGTCGCCAGGGCGGACCAGTATGCCGTTGAGACCGTGCTTGATAACTTCGGCGGGACAGCCAAGAGGGGGAATGGGTATGGGGAGAAATCCCTTCGGATCAGGCAAAGCCCCCGAGAATGTTCCAGATGCCTATGTCTTCGATTGGGAATTCAAGACCAAGATGACAATCGAGGGAAAAAAGAAGAAGGACAACGGCGAGCTCGACATGAATTATTTCATTAACGAGGGCAAGGACTACTATGCGATCGAGTACGACGGCGAGGAGCTGAAGAAATCGGGAGCTAAGGGACGCATGGTCTTCGATTTCAAGTCGGGAGCGATGGTCATGCTCAGTGAATACAACGGTCAGAAAATGGGCATGGTCAATGCGCTGAAGGATCCTTCGAAAATGCCCATTCAAGACAAGGACCGAAACTATACCTTTAAGGAGGTAGGCTCGAAAACGATCTTGGGCTACGAGTGCCACGGCATGCAGGTGGAAAACAAGGAGACCGTGGCGACCTTGTGGTTCACTTTGGATGCGCCTGTAAGCTTCAGTCCTTTCTTCGCGCTTTCGAGCGATGCCGCTCCGAAAGGATTCAGCGATCCTCAGCTATTTGACATCCTCAAAGAGGAGGCTCTGCTCATGGAGATGGACGCTGTCGATAAAAAGCGAAAGCAAAGCATGCGCATGACGGCGATCAGTCTAGAGAAGAAACCGAATACCTTCAAGACGAGCGACTATCAGTTCATGAAGCTGGGCTTCTAGACGATCGGGCGTCTCGCTCGGGTTCGGATCGTTTTTTTTCGTCAGGCTTTAAACCTTGCCGCGTCGATTATCGACCACAGGTGGATGAGCCATCCGAGTAGGAATATCCACAGGACTCCCGCGAGAACAAATTGAATGATAGCAATAAACAACCTGCCCTGGAGCAGCTGTCCTAGCCCTGGAATGAAAAAGCTGCACAGCGCAGCGAGCACGTTTCCGCCTGATCCTTGTCCTGACATAATGATTAAGTATGCTTTTATGGTGAGATTTCTATCGGCAACAAGATAGATTTACTTGTTCGCGCCAATTATCCATTTTCGCAATGGGAGTTAAGTCGAGCGTTTGCTCTTTCATTGCTAGGCGGGCGATCGCAGTACAGCATCGCCCTCTAGGCTGGGCCCAACAGGCAACCAGCTTATTTATGAGGCCAATCGCTACTCGCTAGCCGCTACGAGCTGATCGTCGCTTGCGGCGCTCTCTCGAAACAACGGGCTATCGATAACGGCGGCAATTGTATCCACAATCCGGTAGTCTCGCTCCGCAGACTTTTCGAGAATCTTCTCGATTTCCCAATAGTTCTTGGGTTCCTCGCCGTTGGCGTAGGTGAGTAGCTTGACTATGAAATTGCGGGTGAAGCGATCGCGGTTGGTATCGCTCTTCATGAGCTCGCGGTACTCGACGATGTCTTGGTACTCGTTTCCGTTGCGGAATACGGCAGACGAATCCACGGCAATGGGTTCGTTCTCCCAAGGCTTGGCTACAGGCGGCAAGCCTTTGGCAGCCCGACGGATGTCCTCGGCTTCGATCTCCCTAAGGATGGCCCGAGATGGGCGTTCTTCGACTTGCATGGTGTACTCCTTGCGCCAGGAGCCGACGGGGTCGAAATTCTCGAAAGCGTAGCCGTAGGGATCGATGCTGCGGTGACAGGAAGCGCAGGTTTCGTCTTCCACGTGAGCCGCGAGGATCTCCTTGATGGTCTTAGCCTGACGGACGTCTGGCTCTTCGATTTCGACATCGGCTGGCGGCGGATTCGGATGAACGCCAAGCAAATTTTCCATGACGTATACGGCCCGGTGGATAGGGGACGTACCGAGGCTGTCGGCAGTCAATGTGAGAAAGGCGCCCATGCCGAGGATGCCACCGCGGCGTCCGTCCTTGAAGGTATGCTTACGCAACTTGGAGTCGCGCGGAATGCCGCTGAGGCCGTAGACCTTGGCGAGGTCGGCGTTGACGAAGGAGTAGTCGGCCGTGAGGAGCTCGGGCACGGGGACGTTGTTCTCGATGGCGTGACGGAAGAAGGCTAGGGCCTCGTTGACCATGTCCTCGTTGAGGCGCTTCTTGTCGTAGAGGGGAAAGCGCTCGGGATCGGGAGACATGAAATTGATTCGATCGAGCTGGAGCCACGAGTAGGGAAACTTCTCCAGAAACTCGTCCGCTGCGCCGCTGTCGAAACGCTTCTGAACTTCGGCGAGTACGGCCGAATAGGTATCCATTTCCCTGTTGCGCGAAGCTTTCAGGGCGGCGAGGGTCGGTGTTGTGCTTTCGAGGAAATAGCTGAGTTTGGTAGCGAAGCGATCCGCGGGAATGCTCTCTTCCGGATTGATCAGCAGAAAGGACGGAGACACCAAAATGGCTACAATGCCTTCCTTGAACGCTTCGATATCGCCGATGCTCTCGGCGTTCGATTGGACTAGAGAGACGATTGGGTCGAGTTCGCCATCGCGGACTTCGCGACGCCAGACGCGCTCGGCGATCGGACGGAGGATATCCTCGGCGTTCTTGGCTTTAGGATTTTCTCCTAGCAATGCGATTTGCCGTTTCGGCGGCCAGCTCTCGTAAATGGGCCCTTCGATTTCGGCATTGAAGAGGCGAGGTCGTGGTCCGCGCCAGTATTCGGTCCAGTGCACCCAGTGGTCGGGAGCGTCTTTTCGCGTTTTGGCCACTGGCACTTCCTCTCGAACGACCTTGTCATAGAATGAGCGGTCGTGCTTGTAGATATGGTCACGAGCAATCCGGTACTGGAACTTGAAATTTCCATTTCCGATTAAACGAAGTCCGTCGGTGTGGTGTGAGAACTGAGGCTTGGTACCAGCGGCGAGCCATTCGTCGATAACGATCTCGCCGATCTCGCCGTCTGGCAATGGAAAGTCTATAGTCCGGTCGCCGAGGTGAGCCCTGACTGTAATGGGGTCGCCTTCGTAGATGCCGGTGGCTTCGCTATCGTAGTAATTGCGGTCGATGCCGGCGGCCCGGAGCGTGATGCGGTAGCGTCCAGATGTCTTGACCGTTTCGAAGTTGTCGAAAAAGGCCCTTAAACGGATATCCAGGATCTCGATACTCTCAGAGGTGCGGTTTGCTCGTTCAGCTCTTGGTCGCTGGTTGATGCTGGTCAGCTTGAAATTTTCGGTCGGTACCTTGATGCGACGCGTCTTGGGGCGCTCGCCCGAGAAGATGTGGGCATCGACTACTTTGCGCATGGCTTCGATGTACTGTTCCATATGGAACTGGCTGAACCCGAGCGATTCGCCGTGCGTGTCGAAGCCGTGGTGAAGCGAGTCTCCGAGCAGATTCGCGGTGGGTTGATGGGTTCCAACGTGATCGATGAGCAGAACGTCGGCGACGCTGTTCTCCAGTTCCCGATTGTTGAGGCGACGGGGCTTGGAACGTTGCGGTTCTTTCGAACCTTCGTGGAAGGCGCGGACTTGTTTTTCGAGGTATTCGACGATCAAGGCCCGTTCGGGAGCGGAAAGTTCGCTCTTTTCAGGCGGCGGCATTTCGTCGGTATTTACGAAGTCGAGGCTGTCCTCCCAGAAAAAGACGTTGTCGTCTTTGGGGGCGATGCCGAGATCGGTCAGCGTGAAGTCGCCTTTCATCTCGTCGTCATTGTGGCACTTGCCGCAATGCTGTTCCATCAACTCCGGATTGGCCTCGAGAGAGACGGAGAGTAGGAGGGAAGCTGCAGTGAAAAGGGATGTCAGGTAGGGGCGACCGGCTCGGTCGTCCGCCTTGGACCCGCGTTTCGAACGACTCGGCGATTCGTCCCTACCTGCTGCGGTTTCGTGGTAGCGGCGGATCTGCGAGCCGCCATTAAATTCCTGTCCATGGTGGCCGCTCGGAGATCGGCCGCTACCTGATATACGGATGTGTCCGAACATGCTTATCCGAGGTCGAAGGTTCCGGAGCTGGTATTGAAGCTGTCGCGCTCGATCCCGAAGCGATGCTGGATGGTGTTGTAGAGGTTGCAGAGCGGCATGTTCTTGCCGCTGGCGCTGCGCGTATCCACGTGACCGCGATGCTTGAAGCCGCCGCCTGCAACGAGGATGGGCAGGTCGCGATTGGAGTGCGTGCCTCCGTAGCCCATGCCGCTGCCGAAGAGCACGACGGTGTTGTCGAGCATGCTGCCTTCCGCGTTCGGTTCCTTAATTGAATCCAACTTTTGGAGACAACGGGAGAGCTGGGCAATTTGGAAAGACTCGATGGCCACGAGCTCGGCGATGACCTCCGGCTTCTTGCCGTTGTGCGTGCAGGCGTGATAGCCACGGGTGACGCCTTCGACGTCGGTATAGCTCAGTTCGTTGGGGAAAGCGATGGTAGCGACTCGAGTGAGGTCGGTTTGAAATGCGTAGGCGATCATGTCGAAGATCGCGTTGTAGCGATTCGCCACCGTTACCTCGTAGGCATTGAAGTGCTCGGAGATGTCGTAGGACGGCTTGTCCTTGTCGATCCAGTTCTTGCGGTCGGAGAAGGCGCCTTCGAGTTCGCGAACGGAGGTCTCGTAAAGATCGAGGCGCTCCTTGTCCGCGGTGGTGGCGTTGCGTTTGAGGCTGGAAAGCTGGCCGCCTACCGCGTCGAGGATGCTGCCGTTGCGTTCGATGAGTTCGCGTCGGGTTTTGCGCTCCTTGGCGGTGAGATTGAGGAAAAGGTGATCGAAAAGCTTTTGCGGATCAGTGAAAGGATCCAGTTCCACGCCGTTTGCATTCCAGCTCATGCGAATGCCGCGTTCGAGGGCGGCGTTGATGTAAGGGAAGCGCACCTGACTGCCGGTCTGGCGAGCGATAAGCTGGTCGATGGAAATGTTCTTCTCGGGGAAGGCTCCGGAATTGGCGGGCAGGATGCCGTTAAGGAAGGTGATTTCCCGCCCGTGTCCGCTGACCATGTTGTGGTCGGTGTGGGAGAGCACGGTTAGGCGGTCCTTGAGCCAATTCAGGGACTGCAGAGTCGGGGAAAGTTCGGCATTTTTTCCGAATTGAGAGGGGAAGAAATGCTCCGGATGCATGCCTAGAGGATTGCCGACTACGAGGAATCGAGTAGGGGCTTGAGAAGCGGCGGCCCCATCGGCCATGGATTCAAGCAAGGGGAGCGAGAGGACTCCGCCGATTCCTTTGATAAACGAGCGTCGATCGAGATGCATAGCAAATTGGGTTTGGGTAGAAAGGACAGTGTGGCGATCCCGTGGGATTTGGCGAGTAACTCCGAAGGCCGTCGGAAGGGTTACATGGAAGGAATGGAAATCGGACTGTAAGATTTTTTGGCCCCGCTCTCTCGCGGGGCGAGTTGCGGGCGATCATCCCCTTTTGCGAAGGGGCGAAGAATTGTTCATTTAGGTAGGGACGACTGGCTCAGTCGTCCCTACCGGTTTCCACTGCCGGGATCATCGCCCGTATCCCGCTAAGCGGGAGAGCGTGTCCGGAACCCAATTGTTGTTTTGTCCCTTCGGCGCTTGCCTGAAATGTCCATGAACGTCTTTATCCTAGGTACTATCTTATTATGATGCGTTTACTATCTGCCCCTATTGTAATGGCGCTAAGTTGCCTAGCTGGTTCGGCTTGCCTCTTCGGCGGTCAGCCGGATTGGGCTAAATACCGGGGTCCTACAGAACAGGGGATCTCTTACGCGAAGAACGTGCCGACGAGTTGGTCGACCGAGGAGAACATCGCTTGGAAGACGGAAATCCCGAATCGCGGCTGGTCGTCGCCCATTCTGGTTGACGGCCGCATAACGCTGACTACGGGAGTGGAGGAGTTGGTCGAAGGCATGCACGACTTGAAGGTTCTCCAGGTGGATGCGGAGACGGGCGAGATTCTTTGGATCAAGTCCGTCCTGCAGGGTACGGAGGAAGAAGGGATGGACCGCCACCCTAAAAATAGTTTGGCGAGCAGTACGGTGGCCATCGACGAGGGTGTGATCTACGCCCACTTCAATCACATGGGGACTGCCGCCTTGGATTTCGAAACGGGCGATTTGATTTGGAAGGAGAAGATCCCGTACCAGTCGAAGAACGGAACCGGCGGCACGCCCATCGTGGTGGGCGATTTGCTCGTATACACCACCGATAGTTTCGAAGAGCCGAGTATTTCGGCGCGCTACAAGAAAACCGGGAAGATCGCTTGGAAAACGACGCGAGGCTATCAGGTTAAGAATAACTTCTCCCACGGCACGCCAATGGCGATCGATGTGAATGGGGAGACGCAAATCATCAGTCCGGGCAGCGGTATGATTGGCGCCTACCGGCCTTCGGACGGCAAGGAACTTTGGTACGTGACCTACCGGATGGGCTTTTCCATGGCGACGAGCCCGTTGTATTGGGAAGGCGACATCTATATGAGCACGGGCTTTTCGAAAGCCAGTTTCTTGGCGATCGACTTGGACGAGTCGCGGGGGCCTTTGAAGGGCGACTTGACGGAAACGCATTCGAAGTGGCTGTATCACAAAAGCGTGCCTCGAGCGCCGTCGCCGAATATCGTGGATGGCAACGTGATCATTCTCGAAGATATGGGCCGTCTCCAAAGTTTGGATCCGGAAACGGGCGAGCTGAATTGGATGCACCCTCTGATCGGAAATTTCTCGGCGGCTCCCGTGCAAGTGGGCAATCTCCTGTACGTCGTTAACGAAGAGGGCGTCTTCTACATCATCGAGATCCGGGACGACGGCTGCGACGTTCTGTTCGAAACCGAGATGGGCGAGGAAACGCTAGCCACGCCCGCCATCGTAGACAACCACATCTACCTGCGAACGCGTCACCACCTCTGGAAGATCGGGGCGGATTCGTAGGTATTTTAGGGGAACACCCGTTCCTCGCTAGATCCCATCTCCCTCTTAGTGGGAGTCGGGCGATGATCCTCGACCCGCTTCGCGAGACGAGGCGAAGATTCTTTTTTGGTGGGTCTGAATAGGATGCGGCGTGCATTGGTGATCTATGCCATTAGTTGAAGAGCGGGATGGATAAAGGTAGGGCAGCTGCATCGTTTCAGCGCCGCGTAAGAAAAGCGCGTCAACCGACGCGGCATCGCGGGGACGCGATTGCCCTACCTTGGTACCTGTGTTGTCTGAATCGTTTTATGAGCGTTACTTAATTCGTTTTATGCGCGTTACTAAACAGTATGCGTGTACGTTTTGCCCCTTTTGGACTGCTGTTTTGCTGCCTTGCAGGCGTCGCTTGCCTCTTCGGCAGCCAGCCGGATTGGCCCAAATACCGAGGATCGACCGAACAAGGAATTTCCCATGCGAAGAATGTGCCGACGAGCTGGTCGACCGAGGAGAACATTGCTTGGAAGACTGAGATTCCGAATCGCGGCTGGTCGTCGCCGATCTTGGTCGATGGCAGGATCACGCTGACCACGGGGGTAGAGGAATTAGTGGACGGCATGCACGACTTGAAGGTGCTTCAAGTGGATGCTGAGACGGGCGAAATCCTCTGGATCAAGAGCGTCTTGAAGGCGACTGAAGAGGAGGGCATGGACCGCCACCCGAAGAATAGCTTGGCGAGCGGCACGGTGGCTATCGACGAGGGAGTCGTTTACGCCCACTTCAGTCACATGGGCACGGTGGCCCTGGATTTCGAGACAGGCGACGTGATTTGGAAGGAGAAGATTGGCTATACTTCCAAGAACGGAACCGGCGGAACGCCGATCGTGGTAGGCGATTTGCTCGTATACACCACCGATAGTTTCGAAGAGCCGAGTATTTCGGCCCGCTACAAGAAAACCGGCAAGCTCGCTTGGAAAACGATTCGTGGCTACCAGGTGAAGAACAATTTTTCCTTTGGAACCCCGCTGGCTATCGATGTGAACGGCGAGACGCAGATCATCAGTCCTGGAAGCGGTATGATCGGCGCCTATCGGCCTTCGGACGGGAAAGAACTATGGTATGTGACTTATCGTATGGGATACTCCATGGCGACGAGTCCACTGTATTGGCAAGGAGATGTATACATGAGCACGGGCTTCGCCAAAGCGAGTTTCCTCGCCATCGACTTGGATGAATCGAGAGGTCCTCTGTCTGGCGATTTGACTGATACGCACACCAAGTGGCTTTACCACAAGAGCGTACCGCGGGCGTCGTCGCCGAATATCGTGGATGGCAACGTGATCATTCTCGAAGACATGGGGCGTCTCCAAAGTTTGGATCCGAAAACGGGCGAGCTGAATTGGATGCATCCTCTGATCGGCAATTTTTCGGCGGCTCCCGTGCAGGTGGGCAATCTCCTGTACGTCGTTAACGAAGAAGGCGTTTTCTATATCATCGAGATCCGAGACGATGGCTGCGAAGTTCTGTTCGAAACCGAGATGGGCGAGGAGACGCTAGCGACGCCGGCTATCGTGGACAACCACATCTACCTGCGAACGCGTCACCACCTCTGGAAGATTGGGACGGATTCCTAGGTAGGGCAATCCCGCTGAGCGGGATGCCGCAGAAGAAGAGCCCTCAACCGAGGCAGCATCCCGCTCAGCGGAATAGACCTACCGCGTGTCCCAATAGAATCAATACCTATTGGAACATCGCGTGGTCCGGATTGCCGGCGCTGAGCACGTAGGCGGTCAGATCGAGGATCTCTTCCTTGCTCAGCATATTCAGCAGAGCTGGCGGCATGGGGGAGATCTTGGAGGGCTCGAGGCTCTTTACCTTTTTACGGTCGACGGCCACCCGCTGATTCGGGTTGGTGAGGTCCGTGTTGATCGTAACGCGATCGCCGTTCAGGTTCACCACTACGCCGTAGTGGCTGGTGCCGTCGAGCATCTCGACTTGGATGGGCACGAACTGTTCGTTGACCTCCTTGCTGGGATTGATGATTTGGTCGAGGAAATCGCTTGGCGAGTAGCGGCCTCCTGACCCGGTCAGGTCCGGACCGGTGGATCCGCCGGCGTTCTGGAAGCGGTGGCAGGCGTAACATGCAGTGCCTGCGAACATAGCCCGACCGTTTTCGAAGTCGCGACCTTTCATGCCTGCTTCGGCATCAGCTGCAAGATCCTCGAGGGTCCAGTTCTTAACGTAGCTGCGGCCCTTCATGAAATTGGCAGTGAGAGCTTCCATGGGCGACTGCTTGACTGGTTCCTTGGCGATCAATTCCGCTAGGTCGCGCTTTTCCTTGTCCGAGAAATTGTCGAGCGCTTCGTTACGGATGTTCCGGATGAATATTTCGAAGGAAGCGCCGCCGCGATAGTTGGCAGCGGTGAGGAACCACTCAATATAGTCGGCTCGGAGAGCATTGGTCCATCCGGCCTTCAGCATGCGGAGGGAGCGGGCGTATTCGAGCTGCTCTTCCTGAGTCGGCGCATTCTTTAGGAGGGCGATCGCTTTTTTCGCAACGGTGGGCGATTGGAGAAAGACGAGGGTTTCGCAGAGCACTTGATTCAGCTCGATCGTCTCGGCAGGGAAGCGCTTGTCGAGTTCGGCGGTCAATTGGAGCGCGAGGCTGTTGCCTGGCTTGCCGAAGCGGTTGAGGACGACTTGGTAGGTTCTAACGAGGGCGCGTCGATCGGTTTCGTTTAGCTTGTCGTAATCGAGATCGAGTAATGCGGCGAGGATGTCGTCGCGGAGGGTTGCGTTGACCGGCGCGTCGCTGGGATCGCGGTGGAACGGATCGATGCCTTCGACGCGGGCGAGCGCCAGCAATCCTTGGATACGGCGTGTGGCGTCCTTTTCCTTGAGCGCCTTATTCATCCATGAGCGGGAAGGCTGGCTTTCGATGGCGATGCGAGCGGCTGAACGAATGAAGGGATCTTCGCTGTCGAGATGCTTCCAGGCAGCGCTCACGGCTTTCGTATTCACAATGCCATGATATTGCTCAAGGCTTTTACGGAGATTGCGGGCTCTTTGGCCACTCGTTGTGGCTTTGGCCAAGGAAGTGTCTTCGTCGCCGTTGTAGGTGACTCGATAGAGGCCTGATTGAACCCGGCGACCGCCAATGGTGAAGTACATGGCGCCATCCTCTGGATTTATGATGGCGTCGGTAACGGGGAGGGGAGCTCCGCTGATGAAGTCTTCCTTTTCGCCTGTGTAGCTGGATCCGTCGGGACGCAGGTGCACGGCGTAGATCTTGCCCCAGCTCCAATCGAGGATGTATAGGGCATTCTGATACTTGGCGGGAAACTTCGCTCCGTAGCCGAAGGTGACGCCCGTAGGCGATCCTGGACCGATGTTGACGGCCGCGGGAACGCTGTCCGCGTACCATTCCGGCCACTTGCCGGTGCCGTTGCGCCAGCCGTAGTCGGATCCGCTTACGGTGTGCAGCACGCGCGTGGGACGGTACCAAGGCGTGTTGAAGTCGTACTCCATATCGGCGTCGTAGGTGAAGAGTTCGCCGTCGGCGTTGAAGTCGGCGTCGAAGATGTTGCGGTAGCCGTGCGAGTAGATCTCGAAATTCTTTCCGTCCGGATCGACCTGGTAGATGATGCCGGCGGGAGCGAGGCGATCGCGATTGTGGCCGCGTCCGTCAGGCATGCGCGGCAGGAGGTGATCCTCGCCCCAGTTGGTATTGACGCGCGATGCGCTGTGTTCTGTGGGCTCGGTATTATTGCCCGTGATGAGGAAGAGGGACTTGCCGTCTGGCGAGAGGCGGACGGCGTGTACGCCATGGTCGCCGCGAGCGCTGATCTGGCGGAGCAGCTCGACTTTGTCCAGCATGTCGTCGCCGTCCGAGTCGGTCAGTCGGTAGAGGCCGGACTTGGTATTGTCTTGGTAGTTGTTGACGCCAAGGTAGAGCGCATCGAAGGCCCAGAGCATGCCGTTGGCGGCGATGACATCGACGGGAACCTTCTCGATGGAGGCAGGATCGACGGTTTCGCCCGCAGCGGGAGCCGGGAAGCGATAGAGGCCTCCGTACTGATCGCTCGCGATAATGCGTCCCTTGTTGTCCAAGCAGAGATTCACCCAAGATCCTTGGGTCTCGCCTGGGACCGAATAGAGAAGTTCTACGTCGAAACCGTCTTTAGCGGTAATGCGATCGCGTGGCGTGGCCCGGTTTTCGTTGATGGCTTTGCCTTGGTCTGGATCGACCTGCTTAGGAGCTCTCTTCTTGCTGTTGAGCGCCGCTTGCATGGCCTCTTGAGCTGCTTTGCCTTTAAGGTGGGTGAGCTGGATATTCTTGGCGTAGGCCTTCATGGCGGGTCCGCGGTGCAGCTGCAATCCGATGTAGCCGGTACGATCGGACCCGGGAAAGCGATCGGTCACGTCTACGGTCACGACGCCATCGATTTTGTGAATGGAGCGAGCGCCGACGGCGATAACTTCGTAATCATGCCACTCGTAGGGATCGAACTTCGAGTTGTCGCCCACCTTGCCGGTGATCTTTGGCTGCGACTTGCCCTTGGCGTTCACTGCGTCGGTAACGAGGACTTTCTGTCCGCGCTGCGCTACGATGCCGCGTCCCGTTTTCTCGCTGTAGTACATGCCGAGGTATTCCGGCTTGGGATGAATGTCTAGCTGAGGCCCGGAGAGCGCGTGCGGGGCGCCTTCGATATCTTGAGCCCGATACATGACGCCCGAGTTGCTTTTGCCTTCCAGCTTGAAGCGCAGCTTCAGGTGGAAATTGGTCACCTTCTCCTTTCGATAGACGAGGAATGTATTCGCTTCGATTTCCACGCCATGGGTCGAGCCGACGATAACGCCGTCCTCGACTTTCCAAAGTCCGTCGACGCCTTCCCAGCCTGAAAGGTCCTTGCCATTGAAGATGCTTTTTTGGGCCTGAGCGAACTGGGAGGAGAAAAGGAAAGCGGCCAGAAACGCGACTGCCGAAATCGTTTTGAATAGGGAATAGGGAGCGTGTCGAGATGTCATAGTAATTAGAAAAAGTAGTAGGGAGCGATTGGAAATGGGATGCTGTTTTGTATAATTACGGCGCAATTGGGAATGGGAGACAATTTGCTCCTATATGCCACGAGTCTTTCTATTCTGCCGAAAATGGGTGAAAGTGACTAGTATGAAACTTGCAAAGGTTTGTACCGGAGCGGCAGTGGCCATTTTTGCTTGGAGTTACCTGAAAAAATTGGATTGGCTGGAATTCTCGTTCTTTGGCCTCGATTTGCCGAGGCCGGTGGCGGCTTATCTCCGAGCCGCTAGGAATTTTATAGTAGCTGAACGATGGCATCGTTCAGTGGCCGCTCGGAGATCGGCCGCTACCTCGGATCCCTTTTATGAAACTATCCCATCTAGCGCTTATATTTATTGCAGTATTGGCTAATTTGGAGCTCCTCGCGTCCGACCGCCCCAACATCGTATTGATCCTTTCCGACGACCAAGCGTGGACCGATTACGGATTCATGGGCCATGATATCATCGATACGCCTCATCTAGACAAGCTGGCGGCCGAAAGCGCGACCTTCAAGCGCGGCTATGTGCCGACGGCCTTGTGCCGACCTTCGCTGATGACCTTGGCGACCGGGCTATACTCGCATCAGCACCGCACGACGGGCAACGATCCCGCTAAGACGGAAGCCAATGCGGCTTATGCGGAGAAGTCGGGTGAGGATCCGCGCGAGCTATTGATTTCGCATGTCGATGACATTCCGACCTTGCCTCAACTGTTGGGCGAAGCGGGTTATCTGAGCCATCAAAGCGGCAAATGGTGGGAAGGTTCCTATCAGCGCGGCGGTTTCACGCATGGCATGACGCGGGGCTTTCCAGGCAAGCGAGGGCGTCACGGCGACGATGGTCTGAAGATCGGCCGGGAAGGCATGGAACCGATTTTCGATTTCATCGATATGGCCGTCGAAGAGGATAAGCCGTTCTTCATCTGGTACGCGGCCTTCATGCCGCACACGCCTCACACGCCGCCAGCGCGCTTGTTCGATAAATACAAGAAGACGGGCGTCACGGATTCCGTCGCTAAGTATTATGCCATGTGCGAGTGGTGGGACGAGACATGCGGTCAGTTGGTCGGTAAAATTGAGGACGAAGGACTGCGCGAGAACACGCTGATCGTCTACGTGTGCGACAATGGCTGGGTGCAGCTGGAGGATCGCAATGGCTATGGTCCACGCTCCAAACGTAGCCCCTACGACAAAGGAGCCCGTACGCCGATCATGTACTCCTGGCCGGGAGTGATTGACGATGCCAATCGCCCTGAGCTCAGCAGCAGTATCGACATCGTCCCCACGATGCTGGCTGCGGCCGGTGTGGATGTTCCCAAGAACTTGCCCGGCTTGAATCTGCTTCCCCAACTGAAGAGCGGGAAGAAGATTCGACGCAATACGCTGCTCGGCGAGTCCTTCGCTCACGATATCGCGGATATTCACAAGCCTGAGGCGTCATTGCTCTATCGCTGGGTAATCGAAGACGAGTGGAAGCTTCTCCTTACCTATGATGGACGTCGGGGCAAAATGAAGTATCCGCCGAACGAGACAGGACCGCGCCTATTTAATCTCATCGAGGACCCTCACGAGCAGAACGATTTGGCCGCAGACAATCCCAAGCTCGTAAAACGCCTCGCCAAGAAAATCGATGGCTGGTGGAAAGTGACCGAACGCGAAGTTACAGGAATGTAGGTAGGGCAATCGCGTCCCTGCGATGCTGCAACGTTGGTCAACAGGATGCGGACCGCTGCACGGTCCTCGCTTGATGGCGCTTTACGCCTGCATGATGATGGGGTTGATGATTCTAACTAGGTATGATCTCCGCTCAATCGTCGCCGTAGAAGCGAAACGGAAAGTCGAACAATAGGAATATCATGCCAGCGGAGCGCATCATGTAGGCCCACCAAGAGGGCCGTATCCTGTTTAAGAATATATTACCCTCCTTTACTTTGTGGCGTAGGAGAAGTAGATCCCTCGATCGACGCGGCATCGCGGGGACGCGATTAAGTCTGTCGATGGATTTAAACAACGCGCTCTATCGATCGCTTGTAGCTCCTGTCGTCGCGAATAGGTGTCTCCTGCAGGCAGGAACCAATAGGTTCAGGTCGATTTGGTGTTCAAAACCAATTTTTCCGCCAAGCGGAAACCCATTGGCTACGTAGCGCGTAGACACAAGGCCGTAGGCCGTGGTTTGAAACACAGGCCCTACCTATTGCTTCTACACGTTCAACAGCCAGCGCGCTTCGGGGCTGATTCGATCGAGAGTCTCTTGGCGAATAAGGTCTTTTTGGGGCGTTTGCTGGGGCTGGTCGCGTTGGCAGAAGTAGCTGTGGATAGCTCGTCGGGGCTGGTCCGTTCGATTGGTAGTGCCTCCGTGCCATAAGTGTGAATTGAATACGACTACTGCGCCGGCTGGCGCTAGGAGAAGCTGCTCATCGGGGTGGGGTTGTTCGGGGTCCTCCATGAGATCCTCCGGAAGTCGGCCATTGCAATGAGTGCCTGGCACTAGACGCGTGGCTCCATTGGCCTTTGTGAAATCGTCGAGCAGCCAAATGGAGTTGCAGACTTTGTATTCGCCTGGACTCACAGTCTCTTTCCAATCGGCATGCAGCTTTTGCAATCCTTGCCCGGGCTTGGCGGCTCGATAGTTGAGGGAAGAGAGCTGAATTTCCGGTCCGATGACATGTTGGACGGCTGCTAGCAGCTTTGGATGCGTGTAAAGCGCATCGAAAACGGGACCCTTATTCGCTAGATCGGCGAGCCGTTGAGCGCCTGCTTCCTTGGGATGTTTGATATGCTTGGATGCGAGCAGTTCGTCGCCACCCGAATCGCCCTCTAAGGCAACGAGCTCTTCGCATCGCCTGAGGAGGTCTTTGAATGCTTTATCGGAGAGAAGTGGACCAAGGGAAAGATAGCCATTTGTATCCAGAAATTCCTTCTCGCTTTGCGATAAGAGCGAATTCGAGACGCCGAGCGTTTCTAGAGGATGGGGCATTGCTATAAGGCGTAAGGCTTAAGGCGGAATGGGAGGAGGGAGGCAGCTGAACTTCGAATGCTAGTAGGTCGCTCGGCCTCCGGTGAGGTCGAAGGTGAAGGCGGTATTGAAACTGGCTTCGGGGGAAACAATCCAGGCCACGAGAGAAGCGACTTCCTCGAGGGTGCCGAGGCGTTTCATGGGAATCTTATCGGTCATGTATTTCACTTGAGCGGGATCGGTAGCATCGATCATGGCGGTTTTTACGACGGCGGGGGCCAGACCGTTGATGGTGATTCCCGTCTCGGCGTATTCCTTGCCGATCGATTTGACGAGACCGATAACGCCGGCTTTGGATGCGGAGTAGGGGCTCATGCCAGCGTTGCCTTCCTTGCCGGCGATGGAGGCAATGAGCAGAATGCGACCGTAATTTCGGGGCGCCATGTGGATCAAGGCATGCTTGGCGACGAGAAAGGAGCCTTTCAGATTGACGGCAATCGTTTGGTCGAAAGCGTCGGCATCGACCTCTGTTACCGGTGTCGATGTAGGGCCGACAACTCCGGCGCTATTGACGACGATATCAATCCGTCCTTCAGTTTCAACTACGGATTGCATAGCTGAAGAAACGGCGTTCTCGCGGGTGACGTCGACGATTCGATACCTTCCTGGCCAACCTCGCTCTTCAAGCTCTTCTACTGCCTTTCTACATTCGTCTTCGAACTGATCGAAGATAACGACGCGACCGCCTTCGCTCGCGATACGCCGGGCGATCGTTTTACCGAGGCCATTGGCCCCTCCCGTAATGATTGCGACTTGATTTTCGAAACGGGCGCTCATCGTGACGACCACTAAAGACGCTTCGATGAGGAGTCTAGCTGAAAGAGCCTGCCTTTTCTTCGTTTGAAGGCGCTTGTATCCAAGCTAGCGCCGCAAAACCCGAATCGAGGATATGGTATCATTCCAGCGGAGGGTGCGGCCTTGGACGGTTCGGACGCGATCCAGATTGTTCTGGCTTGAATCGATTTGGATGACTTCCCCTTTGAAATTGGAGTCGGTGTAAAGCTCTAGAACGCAGCCCTCGGCGAGTTCGATAGACGATATCGTATCGTTCCAATCGTGGCGACCGCGGATCAGATCCTTCAGGTTCGGATAGCTTTCGCCGGATAGGAGCTCCAATGCGCTGCCGGTGAAATAGGCGTCGCTGTAGGCGGAGGCGGCAACGCGGGGTCCAGGCTGAGGGACGACGGGGACGAGAGCCTCAGTGTGCGGCTCTATCCGAAGCGATGAGACGCGATCGTTCCAATTCTCGTAGCGACCGGACATTGCCAGCGCGGAGCTTAGATTTGTAATGGATTCGCTCACCAGAATGCTCCGTCCTTGGTAGTAGGCGTGTTCGAAGACGTAGACATTGACGGCGCCACGAATTTCAATGGAGGAAATTTCGTCGTTCCAATCCTGATTGCGGAGTCCCACCTCCTCTAAATTGGGAATTTCATTGCCTGCGAAAAAGCCAACGGCCTCGCCGCGCATGGAGGCATGCTCGAATAGCAAAACCTCCGGACCGGCGCTAATAGGTGGGGCGATGGGAGTTTCGTCCGGACCCTTTCTCCGACGATCGCGGGGAGCAGGGGACCTGTCGTCCTCCATCAGCGACTGTCGACGCTCAAGCTCGGCGATGGCTTTCGCATGCCCTTGTTCCGCTGCCCTTGCCAGGTAATCGAGCGACAGGTCGGAGTCTTTGCGCTCTCCGTACAGCCCTAGATACAACGCTCGCGACAATTGGTATTGGGCGTGCGGGGAACCCGAATCCGCCGCTCGGGCGAGCCATGGATTGCGTTGAGAACCGCGTTGTCCGCTCTGACCATAGCGGTGGTCGATTGCGCAAAGGTACTGAGCGTCAGGATGCCCTTGTTCGGCGGCTTCTCGCAATAAGTCGAATGCCTGTTGATAGTGGGGCGAATCAATGTTGGCCTTGGTATTCCATTCGAAGGGGTCGCTTCCGTCGGGCAGAGTCATTCGAAAACGCTCGATGCCTTTATCGAATAGCGCGTCGTCCGCGCTGGCGTGTTGCAGGCCGAGGGAGGCGAGGGAGAGGATGGCGGCCATCAGTCGAGCATTCACGGGTCTATAGGATTCGAAAGGAAGGAAACGCTTCATTAGACGATGGATTCCCGCTGAAAATTCAATCGATATCTAAAAAATGAAATTTCCAGCAGCGTCGCATCGGTGTTCGAGCGTCATTGGCGCCGATTGCAATCGCGGGCTGGGGAGGGAGGCGAACCGCATGTATTTCGAGAACTTGCTTTGCTCGATTGCCTTGTTCACTTTGAGTGGGTGCGTTTGCGAGCCCCTTTATTATTCGTTCTTTTGTGTGGAATTTTCCCTCTCGATTCGATCGATGCGGCCAAGGTCCCGCCTGGGTTTAAGACGGAAACGATTGCGGAGGGGCTTAACGCGGGTACGGCCTTGGCCATCTCTCCCGATGGGACTGTTTACCTGGCGGAGCAGACCGGGCATATCCGTCTTATTCGGGATGGAGTTTTACTGGAATCGCCTTTGCTGGATCTTTCGGCGCGAGTCGATACGCATTGGGAGCGGGGTTTGATTGGCCTGCAGTTCCATCCAGAGTATCCAAAGAAACCTTATCTCTTTGTCGTATACGTGACTAAAACGCCGTATACGCATCATGTGATCAGCCGCTTCACGATTGAGGGAGATAAGGCGCCTCTTAATAGCGAGAAAGTGTTGTTTGTGGGAGATGATCAGGCGGGTCTCGGCGGATCTCAACCGGGTGGACATCAAGGAGGGCCGATTCGCTTCGGTCTGGACGGCTGCATGTATATAGGAATCGGAGAGCAGACCGAGCAAAGCGCGTCGCAGTCGATGGATACTCTTCAAGGCAAGATCCTGCGATTGAATATCGATGGCAGCATTCCGGAGGACAACCCTTTCTACTATTCCGCTGACGGGAAGTATCGGGCGATCTATGCCTTAGGCATTCGCAATCCTTTCGGACTGGCTTTCAAGCCGGGAACGAACCGTTTGTTCGAAGCGGAAATCGGTAAGTCGTCATTCGACGAGATTAATGAGGTCAAAGCGGGCAAAAATTACGGCTGGCCTCTTGCTGAAGGTTTCTCGGATGACCCTGCATTGGAAAACCCAATACACGCCTATCCGCCTGCTATTGGACGCAGCATCTGCGGTAGCGTATTCTATCCTCAGGCGGGCAATTTCCCGGATGGGTGGAAAGGCAAGCTTTTCATCGCGGATTGGGGAGCGAACTGGGTCAAGGCGATCGACGTGGACGATTCGGAGAAACTGATCGATTTTGGCGCTGGTTTCAATCGCCCAGTAGCAGTAGAGGTGGCCGCGGATGGCTCGCTCTGGGTGTTGAACCGTGGAACGCGCTGGCGGGACAACAAGCAGTTCCTCAACAACTCGAGCTTCCTCACGCGCATTTCCTATGTGGGCGGCAACTATGTGGAAGGGGAGGACGTTCGCTATCCGCAGAGTCTTGCGGAGGCCGGCGCGTGGAGCGAATCGGCACCCTATGCTCCGGGCGAAGAGTTCACGCCTTTCGAGATGAATGCCCCCGCTTGGAAGCCGGGGGTTCGATCGCGCTATTGGATCAAGATGCCTCGTGGCGGGAAAGTCACTGTTTCGCCCCACGAGGATTGGGTATTTCCGGAAGGCGCGGTAATCGCCCAGCATTTCGAAACTGAATCGGGCCAGGGACATGAAACGCACCTCTTCAGGTCGAACGGCGATGGTACGTATCAATCCACGGCCTACGCCTGGTCGACGGATAGCGAAGTTCCAACGCTTGTAGGGCAGTCGACGTTTCAGCCGATGGCTTCCGACGAGACTGTGATGTGGCTCTCGCCCGGACCCACGGATGCTTTGGATCCGAAGACGGCGATCTTCGGGTTCCAACCCCAGTTCAATGCGCGTCAGCTCAATGTGGGGGATCAGCTCGCGGATTGGCGGCGTCGTGGATGGTTGGCCAAGCGAGACTTGGATTCGCTGCCCCAATTGAGTTCCTTGGATGATCCGGGCGCATCTAAACTTGAGCGAATTCGATCGTATTTGGATTCCAATTGCGCGTCGTGCCATAAGCCCGGCGGCGCTTCGCGTGGCTACTTCGATGCTCGTTTCGAAACGCCTCTGGATTCGCAGGAACTTATTTCGGATCTGCTCATGGCGGGCGATATGGGCGTCGAGGGCGCGGGATTGGTCAAGCCGGGCGAACCGGAAAAGAGTATCCTTTATTTGCGCCTGGCAGACAAAGGCGGTTTTCGGATGCCGCCCGGTACAACCGGCCCGCACGACCCGCCTATATTAAAATTGCTTGAAGAATGGATCCGAGAATTGGATACGGAAGAGAGAGATTGAGATGAGTGAAAATTACTTACTAGGTAGCGGCCGATCTCCGAGCGGCCATTTTACAAATATTCCTGGTGGCCGCTCGGAGATCGGCTGCTACCTTTGGGCGCTGGCTCTGTTTCTTGTAGTCGCCACCGCCTCCGCCCAGGAAGTTAGGCTCATTGAAGATGGCGTCGACGAATCCGCGGGCAACGTGCCGTGCTACGTCATCGAGACGCCTAGCGCGACCTACTATCTGGAAAAGGAGGGAGGCGGCTTATCCAGCATGCTGGATCGTGATGGCGTGGACTGGCTGGGCTTTCATAAGCGATCCGGCAGCGAGTCGAAAGGCGAGTACCGCGGCTTTCCCAATGCGATTCACCAGCAAGACGGAAACTACTTTCATGCGCTCAATGCGGGAACGGATCCATCGACGTCGCGCGTCGAGGCAGTGACCGATGAAGTGGTGCGCATCGTATTCGAATCCGGCAACGGCAAGTGGGAGGCGGCCTGGGTGTTCACGGCCTCTAACTGCACCTTTATCATGCGTCGCGTCAGTCCCGGGTACCATTACTGGGTCCTTTACGAAGGCGTGCCCGGAGGCGAGCTGGATAAGCAGGATTTCTGGTACGCGTCCAAGGACAAGGAGCGTCACTCCATTGACGAGAAGAACGAAGTTGATTTGCCAAATCCCGAATGGATCGCGTTTGGCGACCCGAAGTCGCCCCGCATGATATACCTCCGCCAGTGGGCGGACGACGATCACGTAGACCGCTATTACAATATGCGTGACGAGATGACGGTGTTCGGCTTCGGTCGCGATGGCGGAAAGAAATTCCTCGATTCCCAGCAGATGTTCTCGATCGGATTCGTTGAATCGACCGATTACAAACAAGTTCAGCTAGCGGCGGATCCTTAGGAGAACGGTTAGATAAGGATCGGAAATCGGGATGAGAGAATTACTTTGCGTCCTAAGCTGATTTCCAGTGACTTTGGACAAGGATAGCTGTTGGGTCGATGGCTCGACGCAGTCTATGTCCATTTCGAACTGCAGATTTACTGACGCTCTTTTCTGGTCTAGGCGGAGGATTCGACTCGTTTTCGCTTCTTTTCTATTAGCCCAGCTGGTGCCCCTATCCCTATTGGGAGCGTTGAAGTTGGAGCTTAGCGACGCCGACTTTACCGAGGATCCGAGAGGGCGTGTCACGGAATCGGAGATCTTGGTGGGCGAGGGCAAGCTCAAGGTGAGTACGCTCGAGAGCGATGGATCGTCATCCTTCGACGTCATCTATATATCGGAGAAGGACGAGCTGATGCTGGTGAATCACAAACGTGGTTCGTACTCGGTTTTCGATCGCGCTTGGGTCGAGGACTTCAAGAACCAAGTTTCGATGCTGGTTTCCGGAGCGAAGCAAAGCGGAGGGAGGATTGGCGGGTTCACGCGGCGAGAGCTTCGAAGGCTAAGCGAACGTTGGAAAGCCAACGAGCTCGATGGCAACGAGAGCGACTCTCTTGTTCGCAACACGGGAGAGCGTGAGCGGATAGGAGGTTTCGAAGCGATCAAGTTTTCGACGACCTTGGAGGGCGAATCGACCAAGGAGATTTGGGTATCGGACATCGAGTCGCTAGATCCAAGCGAAGAATTGATCGAACTCTCGGTGCGCATGTCCTCGTTTTACGAGGACCTGCTAGAGATCTATTATTTGAGGCCGCGAAAGGATGTAATTCCGTCGTTGGGATCAAGTTGGATCGAGCAGATTCAACGATTTCGTGGCATTCCCATGAGAATTAAATTTCTCGATGAAACAGGCGCTTCGGAGCGTTGGATAAGCGTTGAATCGATATCGAACGTTGCCATGGAAAATGGAGACTTCGCCCCGCCGACTAATTTTTCAGACGAGAGTCTACCCTAGACTTAATCGAATCGAAGGCCTTTCTAACCCATAGACTCGACTCTCCAAGGAACCGAAACTAAAAAACTTTTCGTTTTTTTAATCAATTTGGACGGAAATGTCGTCTAGGCGTCGAGCCTCATCCTATTGGTAGTCCATGCCCCCGGAAACCTCAGAACAATCTAGCTGGTTTAACGAAAATCTGCTTCCTCACGAGCCGATGCTGCGCGCGTGGCTAAAGAGCCGTTTCCCGTCCGAGCTCGATATAGACGATTTGATTCAGGAGTCGTATCTCAAGGTTCTAAAGGCTCACGAGACCGTGCCAATGGGGAATCCGAAGGCGTTTCTATTCGCAACAGCGAGAAACCTCGCATTGGACTACGTCAAGCAACCGAGCTTTTCGCGTACCGATTACCTGGAGCAGTACGAATTCGTCGATTTCGCTGACGAGAGTTTGGGCGTGGCGGAAATCGCGGCTCGAAACCAGGAACTGGAAATCATGACGAAGGCGGTGCAATCATTGCCGAAGCGATGTCGGCAGGCGTTTACCTTAGCGAAGATTTACGGGATGTCCCATAAGGATATTGCCCGGAAGCTAGGTATTTCGCGTCATACGGTTGCGGTTCAATTGCGAATAGGGCTCTTCAAATGCGCCGAATTCGTCGATGAGTTTCGAAAGCAAGGAAGACCTTAAGGTGAAGCAGGACGATAAGAATCAAGATATTGAACGCAGAATCGGGATGGAGGCATCCGATTGGGTGATCAAGTGTTCTGACGAGATGAGCGCCGCTGACCAAGATGCATTTTTCCAGTGGCTCGCCGAAGACCCGCGTCATGGGGAGCAATTCGCTCGCTACAAGCGCAAGTGGCGAGACTTCGGGTTACTTGCGGAATGGAGACCTGAACATAGCATGGAGCCGAATCCCGACCTTCTGGATTCCATGTTGCCTGCGCGACCTTGGCTTTCCTGGGGCGTTGGCGCAGCGGCTCTTGCGGCCTGTTTGGCGATGGCGTTTCTTTTGCTCAGCGGTTTGAATCGAAACGGTTCCGAGCCTTTGCGTCTCGTCGCCGAGGACTATTTGTATCAGGTTCTTGATGACGGAAGCGAAATCGATATGCGCGAAGGTTCCGTTGTACTTGTAGACTACTCGACCGGATTGCGCCGCATCGAATTGGTTTCAGGCGAAGCTCATTTCTTGGTGGCGAAGAATCCCAATCGCCCCTTTGTGGTCGAGGCAGGTTCGGCAAGCTTCCGCGCTGTGGGCACGGCATTCAATGTCAAGCTCAACGACGAGGAAGTGAGCATTCTCGTCACAGAAGGCAAAGTTCAGCTCAATCGCGAGTCGCCAGCGTCCCAAAGCGATATGGCTCGAGAGGTCGATGGCAAAGACCTCGCGATAAGGGTCGGCTCGATTCTCGATTCTGGCGTCCTTGGGGTCGGACAGTACTCGGCAATCTCGTTAGTATCGGTTCTCGACGAACCGATCGTTCGAGAATTGGCTAGCGAGGAGATCGAAGCCCGGCTTTCTTGGAAACACGAGTTGTTGGACTTCGATTCGGCGCCACTCTCGGAAGTCGTAGCCGCGTTTAATCGGCGCAACCAAATGCAACTGAGCATTCAGGGAGAGGCATTGGAAAACGAAACGGTTGTAGCGGTTGTGCGTTCGAACGAAATTGAAGATCTGATACGAATGCTCGAACTGTCGATGGATATCGATGTCGTCCGAGAAGGTGGAGAACGAATAGTCTTGGTCGAGCGATAGTTCGATGTCGTTTGCTGAGAGAAAGCATGTTGGATGGCTTTCCAATACTTGAAAGCGACTTTCGTCTCGACTCGAAAACATCCCCGATGTCCGGATACGAACAATTTTCTAAATACTTTTAATTAATTTCGCGGGCGATCTCGTCTTGGCCCAAACCCAAGACCTCCCGTGCTGGAAACCCCAACAATAAGTGCAAGTTTCTTCGACCCGATTTATGCGAATGCGCTGGGCCTCGCTCGCGCTGTTCCTGCTCGGATCGATCGCGAGCGGCTTTGGGGAGACGGAGGTTTTTCGTTTCGAGGTTTCCGGAGGTCCGGCTCTAAAGACCTTGAAGGAAGCAGCTATTCAAGGTGGTGCCCAAATTCTGTATACGTCTCGAACTGTGAGAGGCGTGGTTACGCAAGAGGTAAATGGGAGCTATTCACTCCAAGAAGCCTTGGATCGGATGCTGGAGGACACCCCACTCGTGGCCGTCCTGGATGACCGTGCGAAATCCTACGTTATACGAAGGGTGGACGGGGAATCCGGAGACGATGCGTCTCCGAATGGCAAACCAAAGAACGAAACGGTAAATACAGACCAACAAGATATGAAACTTTTGAATGACCGGTTTAAGAAACTGGACAAGATCGTTTATCCAATGCTGGCAGCGGCTACGCTTTCGCCAGTGTTTTCCCAAGATGATTCGGGTGACGAGGAAGCAGTGTTCGAACTGTCTCCATTCTCCGTCGACTCGTCTTCGGATCAAGGCTATCGCGCAACGAACACCCTAGCGGGTACACGTTTGAATTCGAATCTCGGAGACATTGCTTCTTCGGTATCCGTATTCACAAAGGAATTCCTCGACGATGTAGGAGCGACGAATATTCAGGACGCGTATTTGTATTCGGTGAACACTGAAAACGAGAACGAATACGCGCCGAATGATACGGAAGGTCACGATGTATCTTCCACGACTCAGAGCCGCGTACGCGGATTGGTGGCGAATGGCAATACGCGTGGATTCTTCGACACGAAGTTCCGCGCCGACACGTACAATACCGAGCGCTTCACCTTGGCTCGCGGACCGAACTCGATCCTCTACGGAATTGGCAGTCCTGCTGGCATCATGAACGCGTCGCTCAAACGTGCGAAACTCAACGACAATTCCTACGAATTCTCCTATCGTTTCGATTCCGAAAGCGGCAATCGATCGATGTGGGATTTGAATCAGGTTCTCTTCGAAGATCGCTTTGCGGTTCGTTTCGCGGGAGTGGAGCAGGAAATCGAGACCTGGAAGGATCCAGAAGTGGATGACGAGTCGCGACGGTATGGCGCCTTGACCTTCAAGGCCGCTGAAAACACCTACATTCGAGCGAACTACGAGCGCATGAAGAATACCCGTTCGAAGGCTCGGGGTAGACTTGCCAAGCAGGAGATAAGACAATGGGAAGATGCCGGAAGTCCCTGGTACGATAGTTTCAACGATCGCATTACCTACGATCAAGGGTCTACCTGGCTAAGCGAAGTCGCTTCTCCATTGACGGGCGAGCTGAAAGCGCTTTCGGCTATGTCGGAAGCCGAGCAACACGCGTTGGGAATCAACCGTGATTCGGGTTCGAAATTCCGCGGTGGGGAAAGCCGAACGTACATGTTTGGCGCGATCGATCTGCCAGCATCCGCGTTCGATGCGATCGACGATCCGAATACGCGCGAGCACTACGCGAAGATGGGGATACAAGCCCTGAACTTCCTGGACTCGGCTATTACGGTTGGCGATGCGGACATCGACATTCCTTTCCGGACGTTTACGCCTGCAGATACGCTCGTTCCGACGAACTTCAATATTCACGGACTGACCTCCGCGACTGATTTCGATGGAGAGAACTACGGTATTTCCTTGGAACACAAGTTCAACGAGAACTTCTATGTTGAGCTTGCGTACAATCACGAAGAGTGGAGCCGATATTTCGTGGATCCGATCCGCGGGGAGAACGCTATCGTGTATGTAGATATCAATTACTACATTCCGTTGTGGGATTTGGGCCGTACGGTTGGCGCCCCAGATAACCCTTCTTACCAGTGGGCTTCGCGACCGAATCGGAACAATGACAAGCTGCGCAATGAAGACGGCGAGTTCGTCCTTATTGAAAATCCCAATGTGGGACGGTACTACACGGAAGGCCAGTTGATCGGATTCCATGAGATCATCGATCAGGATAATCTTCGCTTTACCGCGTCCTATGAGTTGGACTTGACAGAGCAGAATGAGCATCTCGGCTCTCACGCCCTCGCGTTTCTATACCAAAAGGACGAGGTGGAGCAGTTCCAGAGAAAGCTTAGAGCATTCAACGATATCGAGTACCACATGGGTGTCGGCACCGCCCTGTCGGATATTGGCGACGGGCAAAACAATCTTCTCAATCGTTATTACTTGGACTTCCCGGGGCAGCCAAACACCGGGGGCGATGCGAGCATCCCCTATCCGCCGCGCTACGAGCTCCAGGATCCAAGCTTCTGGCCCCAGGTGATTGGTGGATGGTCTGGAGATGGGCGCCCTGTTCTAGGCCGTCGTGAAATTGAAGGAAAGATGGCGGTATTGCAGAGCCGTTTCCTCAACAACAAGCTCATTACTACGATTGGCCTCAGAAACGACAAGGAGACCCAATTCGGCGAGCGCAATGTCGGCCAGAACCGCGATCCCATTACAGGCGAGTGGCTGGCGGAGCCGATTCCATCGGACCCGTACTTCGAGGACGATGGCGACACGCTCACCACGGGAGCGGTTTACAAAGCGAGCGATTGGTTGAGTCTGTTCTACAACAAATCGGATAGCTACCTCCCTCAGGGGCAGTACGAAGCTGTTGCGTCATCTAGCGGCGGTAGAGCGCTTGCTCCAGCCAATGGAGAAGGAAAAGACTACGGTTTCATGCTCAATCTCCTAGACGGCAAGCTCTCTACACGCGTCAGCTGGTACGAGCAAAGCGCAAATGGAGCCCTCGAGTTCGACTGGATCTACAATCGCGTACGATTCGCCCTCATCCGTTTCATCGAAAACAACATCGAGGATTGGCTGATGGCCTTGTGGCCCGAAGAATTCGATGAAGGAGTGGCTGATCCTGCATTGGCCGCCCGTCAAGCGTGGGCTACCGATCTTGGTTTGAGCATTGACGATTGGAATGAGCCACTCACTGGGTTCACCGATTTCACTAGGCAGATTCGCGACTTCGAAACGGAAGGCATGGAAATCGAGCTTCACGCGAAGCCGACTGAAAACCTAGATCTCGTTTTCACCTTTGGGCAGAACGAGGCGGTAAATCTTAGAACGATGCCAAACGTCTTGAAGGTGGTGGATGAGCGTCTTCCGATTTGGGAGAAATACTTCAACCTGCCTGCGTTCGAGAACGATCCAGACTACATTGCGGATTGGCTGGATCCGACAATGGATGTTGAAGGATGGAACCCACGCTACTTGGATGATCCTAGCGACCAATCTATCATTAATCGCAACGATTCCTTTGGTCATCGCTATCTGGTTCATCCTAACGGTGGAGCTCTCGTAGCGCTTGCTCAAGAGGAAGAGGGCACTGCCAATACGAGAACGCGTAAGTACCGGGCAAATTTTATCGCCAACTATCGTTTTACGGAAGGCAGAATGAAAGGCTTTGGCGTCGGTGGCGCGACTCGATGGAGATCGAAGTCAGCGATTGGCTATTTCGGAAAGACCAACACAATCAACCCGACATCGCCTACTCTCGTTGCGGATACAACCAAGCCGATCTGGGGAGACGAAATGCTGGATTTCGATGCTTGGGTCAAATTCCAGAAACGGCTTAGCGTTTTCGGCCGAGACATGGATTGGCGTATCCAGCTTAATGTTCGAAATTTGTTCGATGATACGGACATTTTTCCTGTGGTTGCCCATACTGATGGGTCGATACTGCAATGGGAACAAAAGGCGCCGCGTACTTGGATGCTCACCAATACATTTAGGTTCTAGGAGCAAGTTCTATGTTTAGCAGCAAGCAGGCGTCTGGGTGGGCGCCTGCTTTTTTATTCGTATGGTATCTAAGGGAATTCTTATGCGCTTGCCTCGGAATGAAGGATTGGAAGATAGTGTAGTCGAAATGCTAGGACCGCATTGGCGAATACATGTTGGATTAGTTTTCCTCGCCTTATGTATTCTGTGGGGCTGCTCTAGCGATAAGTCAGCCCCAAAGTACGTAGAGACAGAGAAAGCAGAGTCGCAAATCGAGATTGGCTATCTATCCCCCCAATCGATAGGAGCCGAATTTACGGGTCGACCTTGGATAACGGACTTATCGCTCGCGGATGTCGATGGAGACGGTTCGATCGATGTCCTTTTTTGCGATGGTCGAATGGGTAGGGTTCTGCTGGCTTTGCAGAAGAAAGGCGAATTCGAGGAGGTTGTCATTAGCGATTCGATACAAGGAGCAGCCCACGTAGATGTAGCGGATATGGACAACGACGGCGATCTTGATGTTCTTGTAGCCAGCTTAGGCGCAGTGCTGCCCAACAATCATCGCATTGGAGCGGTTGCAATTTTGGTGCAGACCAAAGAGCTCGTATTCGAGAAACGCGTTGTCGTTGAAGGCGTCGAGCGCGTTGCCGATGTCCGAGCGGGCGACTTGGATGGGGATGGCGATCTTGACTTGTCGGTAGCGAAGTTTGGATACGATCAGGGGGAAATCTCGTGGATGGAGAATCTCGGGAGCTGGCGGTTCGAAAATCAGCCATTGTTGTCCTTGCCCGGCGGAATTAACTGTCCCATAGCGGACTTCAACAACGATGGCAGGCTCGATATCGCTGCGATCGTCTCTCAAGAATGGGAGGAGGTTTATGTGTTTTCGAACCAGGGAGAAGGGAAATTCGAGAAGTCGCTCGTATATGGTTCGGCTAACGAAGATTACGGAAGCAGCGGTCTTTCAGTGGTGGATTTGGACGAGGATGGCCTGATGGATTTGCTCTATACAAATGGCGACGCCTTCGATTATGCGCGACCTGGTCCTCGACCCTGGCACGGGGTTCAGTGGCTTCGCAATACAGGCGATGGACGTTTCATTTTCAAGCGACTAGGCGACTTCCCGGGAGCCTATAGCCCAAAGGCCGTGGATCTGGATGGAGATGGGGATTTGGATATTCTGGCAACAAGCGGATTCAATCGATGGGAGAAGGCTGATTCCGTGTCGTTGATCTGCTTCGAGAATACAGGTGATGGCGTATTCGAACCGCGTCCGCTGGCGAACGAGCCAACGCACTTAATCGATGTCGAGGCGGCGGATCTCGATGGCGATGGAGAAATCGAGCTCGTCACAGCATCCTTTCATGCCTATCCGCCATATGATAGAATCGCACGCTTAACGCTATGGGACAGGTGAATCTACGCGAATCGACTTCTGCCTTGTTGAGGATCCCCATTGGGGTTATCGTCCTCGCGTTGGGGTCGTGCTCGAGTCCCAAGGACGTCTCGATAGACGTGCCGTTCATTGAAGCTAGTGACTTTGGAAACGAGCGGTTCGCGAAGGAATACACTCGATTGGTTTCCGAGATAGAGCGGACGGGCGGGGCCGAAAATGAACTGGCGGCTCTAGCAGACTTCTATTTCGCGAACCATCGTCTATTGGAAGCGCGCGAATTGTACATGTCCATCTCCGAGGAGTTCGGTCCGGACGCGAAGCGCTCCTATTTTCTAGCCCGAATTCTTCAGGATTTCGGCGAAAGCGAAGGAGCGATCGCTCATTATCGCGAGTCCATTCGATTGGATTCAAGCTATGCCCTTTCGTATTTAAAAATTGGCGACGCTCTTTCAAAAGCGGGCGATCGGACCGCCGCAGTCGAAGCCTATGGCGATTGCTTGGAACGAAGCGACGAAAATGCCTATGCGCTGATGGGTTTGGGGCGAATCGCTGTCGACGACGAAGACTGGGAAGGCGCCCAGTCGTTTCTCCTGCGGTCCCTGAAATCGGATTCCGGAATCCTCTCGACCTACACCTTGCTGGAATCGGTGTACAAGGAACTGGGAGACATTTTTCAAGCGGATCGGATACGCGAAGCGAGCTCCCGCAGCGAGAGATTCCACGAACCGGAGGACCCCTGGCTTGATGCCTTGTCAGATCAGTGCTTCGAGCCGTATCGACTAAGTGTTCTTGGCAGTATGCTCTTGGCGACGGGTCGAGTGGAAAAAGGGATAGCATTGCTTGAAAGGGCCTTTGAAATTGCTCCTGAGGATGCCAGTTTTTCGTATCAACTGGGGAAAGCGTATTCTAAGAATGGAGACAATGAAAAAGCTAAGAGACAATTCGTCCGAGCAATCGAACGGGACCCGGGATTAGAGGACGCTCACTATCAATTGATCGCCATTGTTCAGGGTGCCGGAGACATCTCTTCTGCTATCGATGCCTCTTCGACTGCTCTTGCGTCGAATCCGACGTCCGCTGGTCTCTACCGTCAAAGAGGCGTATTGCTCGAGTCTGTGAATCGTTTGAATGATGCTATCGCTGCCTATAAAATGGCGCTGGAACTTGACTCTGCCAGCGTTGAGAATGTTGAGGCCCTTGCGAATTGCTACTGGGCGAATGGGATGCAAGCGAAGGCGATCCCTTTGTATGAAAAAGCCTGCGACCTATCGCCCTTAGCTCTCAAGCCACGCGCTATGTTGGGGAATTATTATCTATCGACGGATGATATCGAGCGCGCGAGTCAGCGAATAGACGAAGCCTACGAATTAGATCCTAAGCTCGAGGGATTGAGCGAATTGAAATCCACGCTCCACTTGCGCCTCGGAAATCGCTTTTTTCGCGAACGTCGTTTCGTGAAGGCAGAGACGAACTATCGAGCGTCGCTAGCGGCTGATTCGAAAAACGCGGATGTTCTATCGAATCTCTCCATGCTCTACCTGCAGACGGAGCGGCTAGATCAAGCGATGTTCGTGGCTCGCAAACTGGTGTCGTTGAGACCGGACTCGGCGGCCTACCGTACTTTGGCAGGCATCGAGATGAAGAGTGGAGATCGGGAAGCGGCCATTGCCACACTGCGGAAAGGATTGGGATTGGCGAAGCGGACGGGAGCAGTCGACGAAATAGCCCTTTTCGAGGAAATTCTGAAACAGATCGGAGCGAAGTAGGGATGTAAACAGGGGTTGTTCGCTTGCCATCAGACGAAAACGTCGAATTTCGAAAAATCTTTTCATAAAATCTAGGGTTTGCGGTGTCCCTGAATCGACGCATTGTCTATTTGGCCCCTATGCCCCCCGAATTTACAGAACAAAGCCGCTGGTTTGCGGAGAACCTCCAGCCTCACGAAGATATGCTTCGAGCCTGGCTGAAGAGCCGGTTTTCGGAACTCGATTTGGATGACATTATTCAGGAAGCCTATTTTCGCGTATTCAGGGCCCACGAAAAGAAAGCGGTCAAAGCGCCGAAAGCTTTTCTCTTCGCGACGGCTCGCAATATCGCTCTGAATGCGGTGCGGGCTTCGACGGTCCGGGGCGAACGCGACGCGGCTCGATTCGAAGACTTGGAGATTCTCGACGAAGAAGAGGATATCCAAGAAACGGTCGCTCGCAATCAGGAACTGGAGACGTTGACGGTCGCTATTCAGTCCTTGCCCAAGAAGTGCCGCCAGATCTTCACCCTCTGCAAAGTTTACGGCATGCCGCCAAAGGAGATTTCCAAGGAGCTCGGCATCTCCTTGCCAACCGTTTATACCCAGCTCGCGATTGGAGTCGACAAGTGTTCCGACTACGTTTTGAGCTGCAGTGAAGTTAAGTCCCTATGAGTTACGAAGCGTTAGATTCAGGCGATTCGAGCCCGTCCCGCATCAAGCGCGAAGCTTCGGAGTGGGCAGTGAAGCAGAGCTTCGGTTTGACGGCCGAAGAGCAAGACGCGTTCTTCGATTGGCTGTCAGAGGATCCGGATCACTCGGAAGCCTATGTCAATGCCCAGAAGACCTGGAAGCATCTCGATGTGCTGGCCGATTGGCGACCTGAGCATAGCTTGAAGCCGAATCCCAATTTATTGGATACGGCGAAGCCATCGCGGAAAAAACGCATCGTAAAGGCGATTGGATTGCTGGGAGGGATCGCTGCTTCCATCGCGATCGCGCTGACCGTTTGGCAATCTTTTGAGGAGAAAGGCCCCCAGCTTTTGTCCGATGGGGCCTACGCTGACGTCTACGAGCGACACGAACTCGAAGATGGAACCGTCGTCGAATTGAATCGCGGCGCCCAGGCGATTGTAGACTACGGAAACAACCTCAGACAGGTGACATTGAGCCGTGGAGAAGCTCACTTTACGGTCGCTAAGGACGCGAGCCGACCGTTCGTTGTGATTGCGAGTGGAGTGGCCGTTCAAGCGGTTGGCACGATGTTCAATGTCCACGTAGATGACGGGTCAGTGGATGTCATTGTGACGGAGGGACGCGTCATGGTGGGGCATGAGCCTAAGGATGAGCGGGTGCTCGATGTCGAAAATATCGGCGAGACCGTGCAAGAGTTGATCGCGGGTCAGCGCGCGGTGGTGGACTCGTTTCAGGTGGATGTAATGCCTGCCGTGATACCAGTTAGCCAAGTGGAAATCGAAGATCGCCTCACATGGTTGAACCGAGTGCTCAATTTTACGGATGCTCCGCTTTCCGAAGTGGTCAGGGAGTTTAATCGTCGGAACAAGCTCAAGCTCGTTATCGAAGACGAGGCGATCGAGAACCTCGCGATAAATGTGACGATACAGCCTGAGAATATCGAGAAATTCGTATCCACTCTTGAGCTGACTATGGACATCGAAGCTGAGCGAATCGGGGATTCCGTGATCGTGCTTCGTTCCCAGTAGAAGCGGGACCAGTCGAATGTAAACGTTCCTTCGCTCAGCGTTGGCAGTTGAGTCGCGTCCAACGGTAGCCTCGATGGGGCCTGTTTTTTTGGATACAATGCGATTTGCCTGGGGATATTAGGGAGATTTACATTGTTTGGCTTTGAGTCTTCCAAAAAAGTCCAGATAGTTTTTCATAAAAGGAACTACTTCGGGTGTCATTGAAGCAAGGACCGCTAATCCTTTTGATCTGATGCCCCTCTTACTGGACAAACTACAAGTATGCGCAAGCAATGAGGCTATTGTTTGGAAGCTGCGGAGCTTTAGCGTGCTGGGTCATTTCACTGACCCTGGCATTGAACGCTCGTGGAGCGAGCGAGTCGACGCGCCATTACGAAGTCCCGCCTGGGCATGCCGAGGAAACGCTCAAGATCGCGGCGGAGCAGGGGCATATCGAATTGGTTTATGCCAGCGAGGTGGTCACGGGCTATCTAACGAATTCGATCGAAGGCGAGTACCTTCCGCAAGACGCGTTGGAAGCGATGCTGGCCGACTCGCCATTGGCAGTGGTGCCGGTTAGCGGCGGAGATGTATTTGGAATAATCAAGCGCGAGCAGAAAGGGGGTAAGGTCCCGGATCGCTCGCAAGACTCTAATCAACCTAAGAACGAACTACCTCAAATGAAACCTACTGATAAGGATAACAACCAAAGGCCGAAAGGTCTTTTGAAGGGTTTGGCTGCGGTCGCCCTAGTAATATCGCCGTCGTTTGCTCAGGACGACGAAAGCGATGTGGAAGGCGATGTCTTTACGCTTTCTCCCTTCGCTGTCAGCGCTGCTGAAGAAACGGGCTATTACGCTACCTCGACCCTTGCGGGCACTCGACTTAAGACGGATTTGGGCGACCTGCCTAATTCCATTACGGTCGCTACCAAGGAGCTCATGGAAGATTTGAACGTCACCGACGCGACGAATCTCCTGCCGTTTCTCGGCAATATCGAAACCTCGGGCGCGGATGGCACTTTCTCTGGCGGCAATACGGCGGGCACTGTCGTGTTGGAAGGAGTGAATCGCAATCCGGAGAACAACAATCGCATTCGCGGCTTGGCGAGCGCCGATGCCTCTCGCAATTACATGCCGACGAGTATCGGTTTCGACTCTTACAATGTGGACCGCGTGACGGTTAACCGGGGCCCCAATTCGATTCTCTTTGGATTAGGTTCTCCAGGCGGAATTATCGATAACAGTACCTATGCGGCGAATCTGACCGAACGCAACACGCTCGAATTCACAATCGGTTCCTTCGGTACGACGCGATTCAACTTCGATGTCGAACGCGTGCTCATGGAGGACAAACTGGGCGTGCGTGTGGCCGGATTGAGCGAGCGTCAGAAGTGGCGTCAGGATTTCTCCTACGAGGAAGATCAGCGTCTCACTTTAGCCGCAACTTTTAAGCCGTTTGAAAATGCCAACATAAAGGCCAGCTACGAAGTCGGCGAGATCGACGCTCGCCGACCGCGTATCAATTCGCCCCGCGATGGTGGCCTTGTCCGTTGGTGGGATCCGGCGTTCAATCAAGTTACGCACAGTCCGTACGACGACGAATTCGGCACGATCGATCGCGACATCATTCGCGCTCCTGGCGCTTGGTTCTTCCAGCCGGGGGTGATCTATGAAACCGATGGTCAGTCAGGCAGCCGATTGAACTACGCTTGGGAAAACACCCGACGCGATGGATCATCGTTTCGCGCCTTTACAGTTGGCCTGACGAAAGGCGACCAATGGTATCCGTCGGCTACGGCGGCGGCTAACGGAGTCGAATTCGGTTCCTTCTTCGCAGACGAGGAAATCGTGGATCGCTCGGTCTTCGATTGGGTTGAGAAGCGGCTCGATGGGCCGAATGCCTTCGAACGCGAAGACTTCGACGTGCTCAATCTGAGCTACGACCAGAGCTGGGACTTCGCGCTTGGTTCCTATGGTTTCGAGATCTCCCATATGGAAGAATCGATGGAGCGCAGCTGGTTCGACCTGCTTGGAGGCGGCCGCGGCTACTTCATCACCTTGGATATCAATACTACCTTGAATTGGGGCGAGCCCAATCCGAACTTCGGTCGTCCTTACGTCGCATCCGGCAATCAGCGCCAACAGAACGATATCGACCGGGAAGTGCTTCGCGGAACGGCCTTCTACGAGCTCGACTTCAAGAAGACCGACGGTGGGCTTGGCAAATGGTTTGGCCGTCACACGGGTACGATCTTCGCGCAGGAATACGAGATCGATCGCGGTACGATCAGTGGCCGCAACATGGTCGATGCCGCTTATCTTGCCGCGTCTCAGAACGGTTCGACTAATTTCAATTCCGGCGGCGCTCAGGCCCGTACCCAGTTTTACGTCGGACCGAGCCTCGCCAACGCGAGTACCCATATCGGAGCGAATTTGCCCGGCATTACCCAGGAGCTACGGACCGATACGACGACGGGCTGGTACTTCGATGAGAATGCCGGTGGCGATGGAGCTTGGGCGACGCATCCTGTGACGATCGGAGACGTGCGCGACGATGCGGCGTTCTACAACCAGATCTACGGCCAGTCGCTGAACCGCCAGGTGACCGATTCGGAAGCCTACGTTCACCAAGCCTACTTTTTCGAAGGCGAATGGCTTGTCGGTACCTGGGGTCGACGTACGGATAAGGTGACTTCCTACGGTTCGACTTTCTCGCGCGATGCTCGAAATCTAGTCGACCTGGCGTCTCGCCAAATCAACGCGGATCCGAGCGGCGACCCGTTCGAGGCGACTACGGAGACATTCGGGGCGGTCTTGCATGTGCCGGACTTCGTTCCCCTGCCTGAGGGCGTCGACCTTTCGGTCCACTGGGGCGAGTCGGAGAACTTTCAGATTTCCGCTCCGCGTATCGATGTATTCGGAAATATGATCGCGCCGCCTCAAGGCACGACGACCGATGAAGGATTCAGTGTAGGCCTTTTCGAGAATAAACTGAACATCAAGTTCAATTGGTACGAAACGGTTGCGGGCAACGTATCCTTCGGCTATCCTGGCTTCCTGTTCGAAACCGATCGTCGTATCATCCGCTACAATACGCAAGCGGCTCGCGATGCGGCAGGCTATCAAGGCCCGCCGGACTTCTACAAAAGTCTGACCAATTGGATGATCGTGGACGACGATGGACCGATTAGCGGTCAGAACGTCGAGCAGGATGGACCGAACTTCAGTCTGCAAGACACGCAGAGCACAGCGTCCAAGGGCAAGGAGATCGATATGATCTACAATGCCACAGACAACTGGCGCATTTCGCTGAATATTTCCCAGCAGGAAGCGACAACCAGCAATATTGCTCCGGCAACGATCGAATACCTGACTTACCGGGTAGACGAGTGGACGAATCCGAACAATCCAGCTTCCAGCTTGATATCGGACGAATCCGATCAGCCAGTGAATGTGCGCGTATACGATACATTGCTCAATAGGCTCAATAGTTCGCTTGCTCGCGAGGGACAACTTGTCGGCGAATTGCGTGAATGGCGTTGGAATTTGGCTACCAACTATTTCTTCGAAGAAGACTCTATGCTGGGCGGTTGGCACGCTGGTGGGGCATTCCGCTGGGAAGATACTAAGGCCGTCGGCTATCCGATCGTTCCTCAGACGATCGATGGTCAGGTCTTGAATCTGCCGGATCTATCCAATCCTTACTCGGATGAGGCTGTTGAGCGCCTCGACTTGTGGGTCGGATACAAGACGCAAATCTTCGATGGCAAGGTCGATTGGAAACTTCAATTGAACCTTGCCAATGCCCTGGGCGATGGCGACATCATAACGACCGTCACTCAACCTGACGGCAGCCTAAGATCCGTTACCTGGCGTGAAGGGCGTACCTTCCGCCTGCGTTCGACCTTCGATTTCTAGGGCTTTTTATAAATTAGCCAACAATTCGCGCTCGGAGGCTTTAATGCCTCCGAGCGTTTTGGTTTTGAGCGAAGCGCTAAATGATTGTTGTCGCCGCGTTGGCCTATCGTTTGAATAGTTCTGTTTCGTTCCACCGCGAAGGATGGAATTGGATTCATTAGATGTCGCTCGCAAAGCAAGTTTCATTTCTGGCCGCGTTCCGTTGCGTTGCTTTGATCCATGGTCAGGGAAGCGCGGATACCGAGATTACCTATGCGGATCACATCGCCCCGGTGATCTATGAAAACTGCGCGACGTGCCATAGACCGGAGGGCGTTGGACCGTTCAGTCTGCTAACCTACGAGGAAACTCGGAGGCGAGCTAGGCAGATAAGCGAAGTGACGCGCAGTCGATTTATGCCGCCTTGGAAGCCTGATCAAGGGCATGGGCCGAAGTTCATTGGAGAACGTCGCCTGACCGACGATCAGATTGAACTCTTGAACCGATGGGCGAATGAAGGAACGGCTTCTGGCGACCTGAGCAAGGTTCCGGAACGCCCTGAATTTGCCAATGATTGGCAGTTGGGAGAACCGGATCTGGTCTTGGAACTTCCGGAGGCATATATTCTCCAGGCGGAAGGAGAGGATGTGTATCGAAATTTCGTGATACCGCTCCCTCTGGATTCGTTTCGATTCGTTCGAGCGATGGAGTTTCGTCCGCGATCGCAGCTGAATATTCACCACGCCGTATTGCAAGTGGATAAAACCCAGTCGTCTCGCGAGAGAGACGAGCTTGATCCTGGTCCGGGCTTTGAAGGCATGGGCCTTGGCAGCGCTGCTCCTCCGGAAGGTCAGCTAGTGGGCTGGACGCCGGGCCAGCAACCTTACGAGAGCTTCCCCGGAACGGCTTGGAAACTGGAACCGGGGGACAGTGTTGTATTGCAATTGCATATGCTGCCCAGTGGCAAGAGGGAGGCTATCTCGCCGCAGATCGGGCTCTATTTTACGGACGAAGCCCCCACGCGTTCGAGCTACACTTTGCAGATGAGGAATTTCGATATCGATATTCCGGCGGGAGAATCCAGTTACGCGTTCGAGGAGACGATGCGCGTATCCGTGGAATCGGACATAGTCGGTCTGTATCCGCATGCTCACTATATTGGGAAGGATCTGTCTGCCTATGCGATCTTTCCGGACGGTTCCAAGCATTGGCTTTTTAGGATCAGCGATTGGGACTTCAATTGGCAAAGCGACTATCGTTACGAGTCTCCCTTGCGAATTCCCGCAGGGACGACTCTGCATATGAAATACGTTTACGACAATTCGTTAGAGAATCCGCGCAATCCTCATAATCCACCGAGAAGAGTCAGGGGAGGTTGGAAGTCGACAGATGAAATGGGCGAACTGACGATTCAAGCGATACCCGTCCGCTCGGAGGATTTAGCGGCGTTGAAGCAGGATCAATTGAACTACAATATCGATGCTGCAGGCGGCCAAGCCCTTTACGCCTACGAGCTTGGATACTATTTCGAGCTACAGGGAATGTTGAAGGAAGCGGGCGAATTCTATCGGGATGCAATCGAGGAGGATCCTTATTTGGCGAGCGCTCATTTCAAGCTCGGGCATGTCTACGAGCGCCTGGGGAACTACCGCGCAGCGGAGGCAGCGTACCGGCAGGCTTTGGCGATTCAGCCTCAACTAATTCCAGCGAACATCGGGATGGCTCGTATCCATTATTTGAATCGAATGGATTTCTTGGCGATCGATGCCTTGGAAAAGACGCTCGAATGGGAGCCTGAGAGCGTGGAGGGGCGAGTTTATCTTGCCCGTATCTATCAAGACGCTTCGAAAATCGATAGCGCTCTTGAGGCATTGTCTCCTGGCATGGAATTTCACGAGTCGAACCCGTATTTCAGATTGGAGCTCGGGAAATTGCTGCTCCTGGCTGAGAATCGAGACGCTGCTATCGAGCACCTCGAATTTGCGGCCAATGGAAAGCCCGAGGCGGGAACGTTCTCGAACCTGCAAGAATTGCGATCCATTCAATCGGAAGCCTTTGCGACGCTCGCCTCGATCGAAGCGGATAAAGGGGACGGCGAATCGGCTCAACGGTATTTCGAATTGGCTATAGAGGCCATGCCGATGAATGTTTCCGCGACCCTTTCATCGGCGAAGCTATACTTCGATGAAGGCGAGTTGGAAGCGAGCCGAGCGAGATTGGAGAGTATACGGTCTCTTCCATCCAATGTGAAAGCGTCTCTGCCGGTTCTGATGAGGACGAGCGAAACTGAGGCCGATTGGAGCGCGTTCGTTTCGGATGTCCTCGAGTGAGGGGTCCATCGATTCCCGTTTGACCTGATTGGTCTGCTGCGTTTCAGTTGGGGCATGAACCCCAATGAAGACGGAATCGATCGTAGGAAACTCTTGAAAACCCTTGGCCTCGGTTCGACCGCTGGGGCGCTGGGACTGATGTCGCAAAAAGCGTCGGCTCATACCGAAGCGGCTATGCCCAAGGGTATGGAAAAGGTGAATATTGCCAAGGTGGGGGCGATTATCACGGCTCCCTACGGAATCAACTTGGTTATCGTCAAGGTTGAGACGGACCAGGATGGGCTCTACGGACTGGGCTGCGCGACCTTCACGCAACGGGCTCACACGGTAGTCGCTGCAATCGAGGAATACTTGGATCCCTTCTTCAAAGGAAAGCCTGTATCCACGATTGAAGACAATTGGCAGATGGC
>Ga0066825_10000043_pt1 | contig 49283 bp, 41 predicted proteins | sample ETNtaG_6_FD_65608 | JGI IMG/M metagenome (GOLD analysis project Ga0066825, IMG submission 65608) | Marine microbial and viral communities from oxygen minimum zone, Eastern Pacific Ocean - ETNP201306SV45 | ecosystem: Environmental > Aquatic > Marine > Oceanic | place: Pacific Ocean: Eastern...
GCACACTTCGCCGTATCCTCGGTCGAAGAACTCGATAGTCCTCCCCTTACATCGGTAGATCCCTGTTCCCATACCGATCCATACTAGGCCCGATGTATCTTCATAGATCGCATTGCCAAACAGCTTTTCGCTCGCATTTACGAGCTCTACGCTCCACTCGCCCGCCTCCCACATTGCCAAGTATCGATCCAATAAAAGATAAACCACGCCTTCCCGAGACACATGGATATCGATAACCGACTCCGCATCCTCGCCACCATCCAGATCGAAAAAGGCCACATTCAAGCCATCGTAGCGAGCAACCCCATCTTTTCGGGCGAACCAGATATTGCCCTCCCCATCTTCCGCCGCATATCTCAATCCAAGTCCCGACAAGCCTTCCAGCTCCGTCCAGCGCCAACGATCGTCCAGCGAAGCCTCGGTTTGCGCCTCGTAAGGTCGTTTGGCCATCGCAATCGAAACGCATAGGGACAATGCAACTCCAACTACTCTAGCGATACCAAGCCTTCTAACTCCGGTCCAGATCCAAGAACGACCAAAGGCGTAGTGATATAACCGAATGACGAATTTCATGCGAGACGAGGGAAGTTAGACGAAAAACGGAATCGGCGGCGCATCGAAACTCCGTTGAACGCTCGCGCTAGACCAGTTGCAATCTTGGCGCTATTTATAATTTCGAAGATCCTCCTGCAGTTAGTCCAGAGCATTCACTTTCATGTCGATACTCGCCATTCTCCCACCACAGCAATACCCGATACAAAAACAACCAGTTTCCACGGTATGACAGACTCTTGAAAAGTAATCCTCTGTTACAAAGACGCCGAAATCGAACAGCTCTTTTCTTCGCATTTGCCCTTCGCTAGAATCCGATCTACTCCTTATTCGGTTTTGCCAATCCGAGCATTTTCCAAAAAACGAACAAATCACGCGCCTTCTCCCGCCCGTCAATTTCCAATTTATGAAACGCTCTATACTAGCCGCACTGAACACAACAATCATGATTGGACTATTGGGCTGCTCGGAAACCAAAGTGTATAGAGCGCCCAACGCTCCCTTCGATCTGAGCGAACCCGGATGGAGCGCTCTCGACGAGGATGACTTTACTCATGTCAACAGTGCCCCTGATACATGGACCTGGAACGACAACATGCTTTCCTGTTCGGGTCTTCCGATTAGCGTTATTCGCACGGTTAAGAGCTACACGAATTTCGAGATGACCGTGGAATGGATGCACGAAAAGCCGGCCGGCAACTCAGGCGTTTTCATTTGGACGTCAGCAGAATCTATCGATCGCCTGACCAGTCCCTCCAATCCTGGACCGCCCTTGCCTGATGGCATAGAAATTCAAATGCTGGATCACGCCTTTACCGATCAGGCCAAAGCCCGAGGCGAGCCCACCGATTGGTTCACGACTCACGGGGACGTCTTTCCCGTGCGAGCGAAAATGACGCCCTTTCCACCGCTCTCTCCCGTTCCGAATCAGAAACCTGTATTCAAGTCCTTCGGCCAGGAACCGTTCGAGATCGTGGGGCGCGAAACGCCGGGACGAAGCTTTCCAAGCAAGCGTGTCAGCAAGGGGCACGGCGAGTGGAATCGCTACTATATTCGAGCTACCGACGGCGAGGTTCGCCTATGGGTGAACGGAGAGGAAGTTTCCGGCGGCTTCGACTGCGATCCATCTTCCGGATACATTTGCCTCGAAAGCGAAGGATCGCCGATTCAATTTCGCAATCTCTACATCCGCGAGTTGCCCTAAACACGCCCCCGATCCACAAAGTAGCGGCAATTCCGCCCTCTCCAGAAATCGGACTTGAACCGTAAAAGCGAGGACTCTGAGCCAGGAAAACGTTGCGTGAACGCCCATTTCGACGAAATGATCGTTTCCGAATCGTAAACGCCCCTACTGACCCGCTTATGAGATCCCCCGCAAATGCATTGCTCCTTTGTTCGATCGTTTGTCTCTCCTTCTTAACCGGATGCAAGTCAAACGAGTCAAGAATAGCGATCGAAGACGGCGTTCTTCTAGTCCAAGGAACGCCCTACGACATTAGGGGCATATGCTGGAATCCTGTTCCCGTTGGCGAAACGCATCCCACAGGACTCGCATTTCGCAGAGAAAGCTCGACCTACAGCCTCCCCTATCTGGAACGCGACTTGAATCTAATCGCCGATGCGGGTTTCAACACGATCCGGACCTACGCGCCTATCGTGGAAACGGAAGTCTTGGATCTCATTCACGCCCGTGGCTTGAAAGCGATCGTTCCTGTATACATCTACCACGCAATCAGCGACGCTGAGATCAGAGAGATCGTATCCAATCTTAAAGTGCATCCCGCAATCCTCTTTTGGGAAATCGGCAACGAATGGAACTATAACAACTTCTACAATTCCAAGGGCAGCTTTGAAAGTTCGGTCGCTCGAGTCCGGGAAGTGATCGAGATCGTCCGCTCCATCGACTCTCGTTTGCCAATCTCGACCAACTACGGCGAAATTCCGTCTCAGGAACTCGTAGACAGTCTCCCTGTTGATTTGTGGGGTATCAACATCTACCGATCGGCTAGTTTCGGAGATGCCTTCGAGCGCTGGGAAAGCTTGGGCGACAAGCCCATCTATATCGGCGAATACGGAGCCGACGCGATCGACAACCGAAATAAAGACGGCCTCTACGCGCCACAGGATCAGGAGTTTGCCGTAGTCGAACTCACCAAGCTAATCATGTCCGAATACGCCTCGAAAAAGCGCGGCTCAGTCCTGGGAGGCGCCATTTTCGCCTTCAATGATGAATGGTGGAAGGACGGGTCCGGATCGCCCTCTACTCATGACATCGGCGGCATCGCGCCCGGAGGAGGTCCCTATCCCGACGAAGAATTCAATGAAGAGTGGTGGGGAATCGTCGATATCGACCGCAATCCCAGACCCGCCTACCACGCCATTCGGGAACTCTATAGCTCCGAGAAGTAATCACTCGGATCGTACGGTGAGCCGTCAGGTCTGGAGCGGGTCGCATTCACGAAGAAGAACGAGGCGCCCCAAACTTCGCCCAAGAGCCATCCAACGACCGAGGCTGTTTCCAACCGAGTTGTTCTTCCGCTTTCGAACAATCCACTAGCGAATCCATCTCTTCCATCGGTTTCCTGCAAGGGACATGCGAAAGCTGCTCTTGGATCAAGTCCCGAACCTTTCGCTGTTCGAGATTATCCTTTGATGCCACGAAGTATTGGCGGTAGCCATCAAGTTCGGCTACCGCTGCCTTAACTGCTACTTCCGCAGCCGAGTCCAAAGGCAAGTAAGCATAGCAATCGTAACAATTTCCCCGCTCGATTCCCCCTTCTTTAGCCGCCCTTTTCAGCGTTTCGAAATCCAGCAGCCAAGGATAGCGTATCGAAACGCAGGTCAGGCCCTTCGTCTCGGCATAATACTTCAAGGTTTCCTCGGCCAAATGCTTGCTCAGAGCGTAGGCGTTCCGAACAATGGCTGGCATGTCCGAGTCCATTGGAATATAGGGTATCGCAATCTCGTGAGCGCTGCGATCGGCAATCGAAAGCTGTCCATCGCACATCTGTATTGAGCTGGAAAATACAATTCGACGACAGCCTGCATCGGCCGCTGCTTGAAACAAGTTCTGATTCATCGTCGTATTCGCATTCAGCATCTGTTGCGGAAAAGGACTGTTCCACGCAGCATGATTCGCCAAGTGAATCAAAACATCCGCTCCTTCCAACAATGACTGGCATGATTCCCAATCGAGAAGATCTACTTTGCGAATTGGAAATTCCGTCCGATCCGACGAGGCTTTATCCGTCGCGACGAAAGAGGTTCCCCTATCTTGCAGCAAGCGACATACCTGATTTCCCAATTGGCCAGCTGCTCCCGTTACGAGTACATTCATCGATTCAAGCGTCTAGGGCACGACTTCTACCAGCTTTTTGTACTGAGACACGACAGCGCCCAAAGCCTTGCTCCGCTTCACATACTCCTGCCACTCCGGGTCTTCCCACATCAGCTCCCGCTTCGCCTCGCGATCCGCCAGGTCCTCGTAGCTCCACATCAAAATGAACTCGTTCGGATCCTCGATCGACTTAACGTACGAGTACGGCTCTCCGAGCAAACGGGATTGCGGAGCGCGGCCGTATTTCTCGAATAACTCGAAGTGCGTTTCCCGCGTTCCGGGTTTCGTTTGGTAGATTCGTATGTCGACAATCATTACAATAATATTATTGGGATTACTCTCAATTTCGCCTCGCGCATTGTCACTCTCACGGGGAACCAACCCAACCCCTCAGACTGTCTACAGTTGACCTCGGTCAATCACGCAGATCGCTAGCCAGCGCAATCGCTTCATCGAATCCCTTCCGCAAGAAACGAAAGTCGCTAGCGATATTGAAAAACCGATAGCCCAATTTCCAAAGCCGCTTACGTTCCTCCGGGTCTGCGCATATAATCGCTCCCGCTTTTCCATGCTTCAAGCAAGCTTCCCCAACCCGTTCCACAACGGCTTGCAAATCGGGATGATCCATCTGCCCGAGCAGGTTCATACTCGCGGAAAGATCGCCCAGTCCGACAAACAGCATATCCACTCCGGGAGTGGCCGCAATCGCGTCGATATGGGGCAGCACCTCGGGCGTTTCGATCTGGACTACTAAAAACGTATTCTCGTTCTCATGACGCGTATATTCTTCGAGACGAGCGCTTCCGCAATCGGCGTCCGCATGAATCGTATCGAATCCCCGTCTTCCAAGCGGTGGAAACTTCATCATTTCCACAACGCATTGAACCTCCTCCAAATCGCGAACTTGCGGCAGCATGATGCCCCGAGCCCCGGATTCCAGAAGATAGCTTAGGTCCGCATGATTTTCCGGCTTGACCCGTATCAGGCTATCGCAGCCGCCGATGCGCGCCGCCTGTATCAGGGAACGTACGACCGAAGGATCGAGCTTTCGATGCTCCAAGCACAACCACATGCAGTCGAAGCCCGCCTGTCCAATCATCTCCACAATTTCGGGATCCGCATAGCATGCCTTGGCGCTGAAAACAGGGGCTCCTTCGGATAATTTTTCTCGAACAACGGACGCTATCATAATAGATTCCACATTTGTTTTCCCAACCCCATTCGTAAATCACAAGATCCTAGAAGAGTCTAGAATCATTAACGCCTACTCGCAGTGAAACCGAGCCTAGTCGGCATCTTCGCATCAACCCTTTTCTCGCTGGCTTCACAAGCCGCCGAACCTCACGCGCCGGAATACAAGATTGAAGAAGCGCTTGTGTCGTATCGCGGAAGCAATGGCAGCGATTACCTCGCATTTCCTTCCATAATCGCCTCCGGAGAGAACGAGATACTGATATCCTACAAACGCGGCCGTTCCCACGCCAAGGATTTGGGAGCGGAACTGGAGATCCAACGGCTCGATCTAAAGAGCGGCCTCTTCAAGCAAACGCCTATTCGTCTCGGCATGCCCGACACCATCATGCAAATGGGCGAATGGGCGCGATTCCCGAATGGAACCCTCGCCACCTATATCGATGCGCAAATCGTCGATGACGACGGCAAGCACACCCGTATCGGTCTAAGACAGTCGGTAAGTCGCGACAACGGGAAGTCCTTCGGTCCGCTCGAGCCCGTTGGCATCATCGATGGCGTAGAATACGGATATTTCTTCGACACGGCTACCCTAGGCCATCGCGTTTACGCCCTGATCATGACTTTCGAATACCTGGAAGGCGGTCGTCGTACCGTCGATGCGCTCTACACCGACGACAATGGAGCGAGTTGGCGCTTCATTCGAAACCTCAGCGAGGAATTCGGCGATATCCGAATCAACGAAAGCAGTCTCCTCCCCTACGAGGATGGCTTCTTGGTCGCGACTCGAGGCTACGACAACATTCAGCGACTTCACCGCGTGGATTCGAATTTCAAGGTCATCGAAGAAATCAATCTCACCGAACAAACGCCATCTATCAGCTCCTACATAGGTCGCCCTCGACTCTTTAAAATAGAAGGCGAGCATTTTCTGATTGGCCGCAATTGGAGGACGCCTAATCGAGCGACCCCGATGGAATTGGCTCTCCTTCGTATCAATCCTCAGTCTCTGAGCGTCGAGCGCCACTTCGTCTTGGACAATATCGAGCAAGGCAAGGTAACAGACGGATACTATCCTTGTCCCATCTTAGTAGAATTCGAATCGCGAACGTTCTTGAACGTATTCGATTATCGAGGACTATTGGGTAAGGCGCCCGATATTCTACGCCTGCAATTCGACAGCCAGGAGTTTCTCGATTAGTATCGATTGTTAGGGAGTCTCTTGCGGCGACCCCATTGCAAAAGGTAGCGGCTCGATCTCCGAGCGGCCATCGTAGTAGGAGTAGCTGAACGATTGCATCGTTCAGTGGCCGCCCGGAGGTCGGCCGCTACCTACATTAGAAACGAAACAAGCTTCGAGAGATTTATCCGAACCGAACTACACTAAGCCTGCTGCTGATCGGTTTTCCGCAAGAAGAAGTATAACAGGCCAGAAATGCCTAGGATCACGAGACCGAAGGTGATCAATATTCCCGCCTGAGCTCGATTCAAGGCGGACAGGATCAGCATCGCCACGCCGATGAGCACGAGGGAAACCGCCACCATCTTGCCCGGCAAGGTATTCGTTTCCGCCACCGGCGATTCGTGGAACGCCTTCTTCATTTCCATCGCTCGCGCCCAACCCGGACTTTCGTTCTTGGAGAACAATTCCAACACGATGAGAATCAAGAAGGGCGTTACGATTCCTGCCAGCAAGTCGGCAACCCGAGAGTTCTCGGCGATCCAGGCCACGATCGGCTCCAATGCATCGACATTCGTAAGAAAGCCTTCTCGGGCCAAGGCGAATTTAACGACGTAAGCAGTCACGAAACCTGCAATCGTCGTAACCCACGTCGCAGTGATTCCGATCTTGCGCGAGAACAAGCCCCAAACCGTAGGCAAGAACAGCGGCACATAGAGCAGCGTATTGATATCTACGATGAACTTCGTGTATCCATATCGTGGAATCAGTAACGCTCCCCCAATGACAACCGATCCCAGAATCACCGTGATAACCCGCCCAATCATAACCATTTGCGTCTCGCTCGCGGGCGTCTTTCTCATGCGCTGATAAGCCTCGGTAAAGGCCCCAGCGAAAACGTTCAATCGCGTCGTGGCCATACTTGCGGTGGCCGACGCCATAGCCGCAACCATCAAACCCATCATACCCGCAGGCAACACGTATTTACACGCGAGAATATAGGCCTGTTCCGTATCCACATCCGGATTGATCACACGAAAGATCAGCGGCGGCAGCATCCAGAAAATGGGGCTGATCAAGTACATTGCTCCAATCAGGAACGCCGCCTTCTTCGCATCCTTTTCCGTAGGCACGCAGACATAGCGCTGCACGAAGGACCAATCCGCGCTGAAGACGAAGAAATTAACGATCATCCAGCCTATCAAGAACCAACCCGAGAAATCCGCAGCCACCGGAGCGAGGAAGCCCTCGGGCGCAGCCGCCGTAAACGAACCCCACCCTCCGACTTTCATCAGGATAAGGGGAACGACGAAAACGACCGACACGGTCAGGATGACGAACTGCAGAACATCGGTCATCAAAACCGCCCAAAGTCCACCCGCGAAGGTTATGATGATCACGATCAAACAGAGGATCACCGATGTAATGGAAACCGACAAGTATCCAGTCGATGGATCCGCTAAGATATGCCCTTCCGGCAACGGCATCAAGGCGCAGACGATTTTCGACAAGGCATACACCGCCCCGCCCGTGCTGAATAAAGTCAAGGCCCCCTTGAACCACGTATAGAATTGAACGATCGAACCGCCGAATCGCAACTGGAGGAATTCCGAAGCTGAATCGACGCCCGCCTTTCGCCACACGCCTGCGATGAAGGATCCCACCAAGAGCGCCGAAACGCCGTAACACAAATTAATGGCGATCGCCACCGCTCCATACTTGTACGCAATGCCACCCCAAACGACGAACGTGCCCGCTGAAAACATCGTCATGAAGGCCGAAAGACCCGAAACCCACCAGGGCGATTGTCCCCCCGCGACGAACATGTCCTTGCGGCTCTTCATCTTGCCCGCGAACACCATACCGGCAGCGACAATGCCTAAGATATAGAGGATGATTACGATATAATCTACTAATTCCATCTGATCAAAATTCGAGAGGCGATCGCTTGCAAAGCCAGGCGCTTAGAGTTCAGGTCGGTTGGGAACGATCTCGGAGGGTTTTGCTTGGGGCGCGCTGCCGAATGATTCGGCGTTGGCTTCACACGAACTAGACTTCCGATCCATCCAATTTCCAAGTGACCATTAAGTCAACGGTTGACTCGATCGAACGTTCTCACGCATCGAATCGCGCGCTAAAAAACCTGTCTCGTTCGCTTTCCCCAATTTTGCCTTATCGATGCGAACGAACCTTCATCGCGCGAACCGCCCAACCCCATGGCCGATAAACCAATGGCAGAGATCCTTCTCGGCAAACACACGCGTCGCGAATTCCGCGAACGCATGCATTCGGGCCAATTGAAGGCGTGCATCGTTCCCGTTGCCGCCACCGAGCAACACCTAGAGCATTTAGCCATGGAACACGATTGGCGCAGCTGCAACCACATCGCGAATGCGATCGCTCAAAGGTTAAGTCCTCACGTTATCGTAGCCCCTTCAATGTCGATAGGCATCAGCGAACATCACATGAGGCACAAAGGAACTCTAAGCGCCATGCCGGGCAGCTGGCTGGCTACGCTCTACGATACGATTCGCAGCCTCCGCAGCGCCGGCTTCGAGAACATCCTCGTACTCAACGGCCACGGCGGCAATGTCGCTCCCTGCGAAGGTATTTGGCCTCAGTTTCTCCAGCGGTTGGAGATAAACCTGCAATTCAAATCCTATTGGGAATTTCTCGATCCCGCTGTGGCCGAAGCGAATCTGAAAACAGGCCGCTACCCCGGTCACGCCCAGGAATTCGAAACGGCATTCGCCCTCGCCGCCTTTCCGGAAAACGTTCGCCACGATGCGATGGCGGAGCAAACGGACCAGGAGCCGCTCTCCGCTACAACTGAAGCGGGACAAGCGATGATCGAGTCCATCGTTGAAAATACCAGTCGGTTCCTGGCCGATATGATGAACGGCGACAATCGCATCGAGATTCCAAAGTTCCACTAAACAGGAGACACCTCTCTCCAAGACCCATTCGATGATATGCGAACCTTTACACGCCGCGATCTAATCAAGACCCTAGCCCTTTCCACTGGAATTGTCGCTTTGGATACAGCTGCGAGCCGCGCCCAAGTCGCTACTTCGTCCTCCGGAATTTCGCAGCGAATCACTCGGTATGAAATCATTCCCGTTCGCGTCCCCATGCACGAACGTCTGCGAGACACCTTTGCCGAAGTCTACCGCAAGCAAGGCATCAATCGGGACTATTACGACTCTACGCTCGTGAAGCTCCACACAGACGAAGGACTCGTAGGGGTCGGCGATGCCTTAATGAATGTCGAAGATTCCCTCGGCAGCGTTCCTCAAGTGGAAGCAATCTGCAAGCGACTCGTTGGCCGATCGCCTTGGGAGTTCTTGCTCGACGACAGCTTGGGCGGCGTTCTCATGGCCGTTTACGACCTGATCGGGCAGGCATCAGCCCTTCCCGTTTCCCGTCTCTTCGCTCCGAATCCTCGAAAACGAATTCAGCAAACTTGGTGGAGTCAGTGCTTTCCACCCGAATTGATGGCCTCCGAAGCCAAGCTCGGATACGAGCTGGGATACCGTATCCACAAAGTAAAGGCGCGTCCTTTCGAAGATCCGGTCGAACAAGCTGAAGCCATCACCTCCGCGGTACCCTCCGACATGCGCATTTGGGCAGACGCGAACTGGACGCTCGAGACTGTGGATAACGCCTTCCAGTTAGCCGAACGCATGAGTCGATTCCCTCAGTATTTCGCGTTGGAATCGCCCTGTCATCGAGCAAGCGTCGAACACTATCGTCAGCTTAATAAGCGCTTCCCCATCATGCTCGCCGAACACATTCCAGAGGACCCCATGCCGTTTATTCGCGAAAATCTATTGGGGGCCTTGGTCGTTGGGGGGCCGATCGGAAAGAGCGCGGCTCAGCGGGCGCTCATGGCCGAGGTGACCGGCGTCCCCCTTTGGATCGAACACAGCATTTTCACGGGCGTCGCCCAAGTATTCCAGGCCCATCAAACAGCCGCTTTTCCCGGAATTGAATACGCCATCAGCATCACCCACGTCCTGCAAGACGACCTGATGGTGGAGGACTTCGAAATGACCGACGGCTACTACGAACCTCCGACCCTTCCCGGCTTAGGCGTTCGTTTCAATGACGATGCGGTCGACGAGTATCGCCGTGGGTAAAGGCGATCCTCAATTCGCGATTACCTTCTTCAGCGCCTTTTCGTCAAATTCGATTCCCAGCCCCGGTTTCTCGGGAACGACTGCGTGACCAGGATGGAATTCGATCGGCTCTTTGAGCAAGACATTGCCCCGCGAAAGCTTCACATCCGACGATCGGTGAATATTCCCGCCTTCCATGACCACTGCATTCGGCGTCGCAACGGCTAGGTGCAAGGAAGCCGCCACATACGGAGGCATGCCTGTACTGACGTGAGGCGACCACAGCTTTCCGAATGCATCCGCAAGATTGGCGATGCGCTTGCACTCGGTGATGCCAGCAGCGCGAGACACGTCGGGATTCACGATATCCGCTCCCTCCTTCATGAATAGGTCCCGAAATTGGAATCGGTTCGAGAGCGTTTCGCCCACTACTACAGGCGTATCCAAGGCTGCCGCCAGCTGAGCGTAACCCGCCGTGTCTTCCGGCATGAGGGCGTCCTCGAACCAGCCGACATTGCCTAGCTCATCGAACTTGCGTCCCACCATAACTGCCTCATGCAACTTAAACGCCCCTAGCGAATCGATCATGAGCTGACCCTTGTCCCCAATAACCGATGACATCTCCGCAATTTTGTCGATGCCGTCAGTGGAGGTCTTATTGTAGCCTGTCTTGAAGGCTCTGAAACCGGCTTCCAAATCCGCTTGGATTCCTTCGACCGAACCCGCGCTCGTGTAAGTCGGAATGCTGTCGCGGAACTTACCGCCAAGCAACTGATAAACTGGAAGGCCCGCGAACTTTCCGAGTATGTCCCAAAGCGCGATGTCGATCGCCGCAATCGACTCTGTGTAGAAACCGGTCGCATAGCCGCGCATTCGCTGACTCGAGTACAGCTTTTCCCATAAAGGCTCGATCGCCCGGGCATCCTGTCCCATCAAAATGGGAGCGAAGAGATCCGTGATGATCTTCGCATGGACGGCAGGCGCCAAGGGAGCGTGGGCCTCGCCCCAACCGACAATGCCTTGATCCGTGGTGATTTTGACCAAGGTCGTAAAGGAACTCTCTACCGGTCGCGAAGGAAAGGAGTGATTCAAGCGATTGCCGAGCCCTGCCCGTTCAGTCATCGTTCCGACCGGCGGCATCTTTACGGATTCGCTCAATGGCATGTTCAGCTCCCCCATGCTGATCACGAAGGGCTCCACTTTCACGATCTTCAAAGGCGACGTGCCTCGCTTCGCTTTATCCAAAGTCGCAGCATCGACAACGGAGTTTTTGTCCAAGGCGGCCGTGGCGGCAAGCAATCCGCCAATCTTAATAGCATCTCTACGTGTATTCATAGGGTAACTTCAACTAAGCTCTAATCAATCATCTACTACTGCGAATCAACTCGCGAGCGCGGGACGAGTCGACAGTTTACTTGGGTGGCCGAGCCTTCATCGGAATTCGCGCTATATCTTCGTTGCCCGCAGCTGAATCGAACGTTTGCGACCCACTTTGCGCAGCGTATTCCCCGATTTAAAGTGACTGTCCACCAGCACCACCTTGGGATTCTCGGGAATTCCCGCCTGATTCAGGTTGATATCCGAAAAACTCAGCTTCAGCGCTTCGCGTCCAACCAACTCATGACGATGATCGACGCCCGAGGCGTATTTGTGATCTTCGAGTATCTCCAAGCTCGCAAAACCCAAATCCTCGGGAATTCGATACCCCAAGTCTTCGAGCTCCCGATAAATCTTGCCCGAACTGATGACCACATCCGGCTGATACGTTTCCATCCACTTCTCGATTCCCTGCTCGTCGATTTCCCGGCGACGCAAAATGGGGATGCGAGCCGATTCCTCGACAAGCATCGAGTAATAGAGAAATGAAGACGAGTACAACTTGTGGCCGATTCCCCCAGCGCCGTAGGTCATGATAAAACCAACGCGCTTGTAGCCCAACCGACAAATCTGCTCCAGCAGCTCATCCATCATTTGCAAATAATGGGGACACGCCCGATTGAGCACCGGATCGATGATACTGTATCCAGGAGTCGATACGCAGAAGCCATCGATATCCAAGTCCAGTTTGCCCACCCCAGTCTGGTAGGGCATGACCACCACCCCCTTGATGCCACGCGCAATGAGGATGTTGCGCAAACGCTTCGGACTGACGCCCATATCCAGCAGGAACATGAAGTCCACGCCGTAGCCATTGCTGTGAGCCTCCGCCTCGATTCCCGCGAGATAAGCTTGGATTCTTGGATACTGATCGAGCTTCGATTTCCGTACATCGAGAATCAATACCGCGATCGTCGAGAGCTGCTCCCGCTTGCGATAGGAACGCAGATGTTCCATCAACTCCGTCACGCGTCCATCCTTGACGTAACCAATACGTTCGGCCGCCTTGTGGATCTCCTTACGCTTCGCTTCCGAAACCTTGGGACTGTTTCGCAGCGCCAGTGAAACCGCCGAAACCGACACGCCTACTTCACGAGCCAGGTCGCGCATGCTCACTCGACTCCCATTTTCCTCAGCAGCCATCGCGAAAACGCCTTTCCAAGTTTGCAGTCGTCATAAGCATGGATCATTTAGTCAACGTATGACTAAAATGTCCATCGCGAACGGCTTCAGACTCGTTTTTCTTAGCTAAGACCGTTGCTCGCCAACTCCAAACACTCATCATACCACACGTGAAAGCGCTTTCAGTTACCGCAATTTTCTTCGCCACGCTTTTGACAGCGCTGGCGTCCTCCTCAAATTGGCCGCAAGCGTCAGGCCCCGATGGCGACTTCGTCGTTCGCAATGGGCAGGCCCCGACTTCCTGGAGCGTCACTCTCGACGAGAATATCGCCTGGAGAACGACGCTCCCGGAGCTTGGTCAAAGCTCGGTTGCGATCTGGGACGACCGCGTTTTCTTCGCCATCAACAAACCGGTAAAGGCAGATACGGTTTTAGGCAGGGACATCGTCGCCTACTGCATCAGCGCCCAAGACGGATCGGTATTATGGACACGCGAAATCGAAGGCATCTACCCGCTCAAGATCGCCAGCAGCTGGGGAGACAGCTCGGGCTTGTCTCCAGTCACAAACGGCGAACAAGTGGCCTTCTTCAATGCGTCCGGGGTCATCGAGAGCTTCGACATGGACGGCAATCGGATCTGGAGGCGGGAAGCTCTTTCCTCTTACCGAGGCACTCCTTTTCTCATCGATAACCAGCTCATCTACATGCAAATGAACTGGCCGCCCGACGAGAAAGGCGGCTACCCGCATCCGAAAGAGGAACTTCCCTTGTCCCAGTGGACTCAGGTCCAAGCGGTCGACTTCAAAACAGGAAAACCGCTTTGGTCCACCGAGTGCGGGGGCAACATCGGCAGCCAACCCTTGCCCTTGAAACTCGACAACGGACGCGACGTATTTCTCGTTGGGCGCGGAGGCGGCCATACTCCGCCCGAGAAGCCTCTCGGCGTTTCCCTGGTCGACGCGAGCGACGGATCTGAAATCTGGAAACTGCCCATCGAAGGATACCAGTGCCGACAGACCAAACCCATCCACAAGGGTCACGCCCTCTTGATTGTCGACGACGAACATTGGTGGGTCGACGTGGATACCGGAGAGGTCGTCCGCAAGGCATCCCTCTCGAAAAACGTAACCGTTCGCTCCCAGCGAAAGGGACAATGGGTGACCGAAACCAAAGACATCGAAACGAATTCGAAATCCGAACACACCGATCAATCCAATCTGCTCGTAGGCGACTACCACTTCTTTCGAAGCTACATCTATAACTACCTTGGTCGCGTAAATGCGAATACAGGTGAAGTCGAGTACCTTCAGCTGCCGGTCAGCATGTTGCGAAAGCTCGGCAAAGCCGATCGCTTCATCTGGAGCAAGAACGACCTCGAATCCGAGCCCGAGAAGACCTTCAATGTGAGAACGGAGACTTCCTACTGGACTTTCAAAACCAATCGCATGGTCAGCGAAAGCGGATACGCCCTGCTCGGCGACGTTCGCTCGCAAGGCAATGGTTGGGGGCATTTTGCAGCGCCCATCGCCACCGCGGTCGGAGACACGCTCTACGTTCCCATCATGAACGGCATGACCTACGCGATCGACTGGAATGCGAAGAAGCTGGATGAGCGCGCCTTGCTAGCGATCAACGATCTGGGTCCACTCGGCAAAGCCTGGAGCCGCAGCTCGATAACCTATGCCAACGGCAAGCTGTACGCCCAAACCATCCGCGAACTGATCTGCATCGGCGAGTAGTTCGCTCTTAACGACAGAAACGATTCACGCCCAATCGGTAACGACAATCAGCTAGATCGTCCAAGGCGCTAGCTATTGCGCGGATGACTTGGCACGTCGGCCCCACTAATTCAGTCCTGTTTTTCCAAGCAGGCGATCAACTTCTCCGTCGGTTCGATACCAATTCCGGGTCCCGCATCCATTTCGTAGAACCCTTCCGAGCAACGCATCCCACCTGTAATCAAATCTCGGTTACGATCGAAAATCGAGTGCTGAAACTCATGACCGCTCACCCCTTCCAACGCCAAGCTCGATTGAATGCTGGCCGCTAAGAAAATACCCGTCCCAATGGTCGCGTGCGGCAAGATCTCAATACCGCGTTCGTGAGCCGCTCGGGAAATCCGAACGAATTCAGTGATCCCCTTGTGCCCCATTTCAGGCTGCACGATGCTCAGACCATTAACCTCGTATCGCAATTGAGCGTCAAAAAGCGTTCGCCACTCTTCGCCCACACCAATCGGCGTATCCACGGAAGCCGCTACCCTTCCTAGCCCTTTGATATTTTCCGTCGGGATCGGCGCTTCCGCAAACCATAAGCCGTGCGGCTCCATTTGCTTGATCGCTTCGATCGCCTCTTCCGGACTGTGAGCCCAATGCATATCGCATGCGATTTGCGCATCGGGCCCCAATGCTCTCCGCAAAACAGACATTTCCGCGACGATGCCATCGTCTGCCACTGGGGCTGCGAATTTGAATCGGTTAAATCCCTTTTTCTGCCATTCGATCGCGAAGTCGGCCCGCTCCGCGAGCGTCGGCTTCGGCAAACCGGAAACATATCCAAGAATTCGATCGCGCTGACGCCCTCCAAGCATCTCCGCGACCGAGCGATCGCTCTCACGTCCCGCGGCGTCCCACAAAGCGATGTCCACCGCGCCCAAGGCATCAAGGTAGAATCCGCCCGTATAGCCGCGAACGCGCATCAAGTTATAAAGGTCGTCATGGATCGCTTCCGCCTCCGCGGGATCACGTCCCATGACGAAGTCGGCCAGCAAATCCAGAATGATTTCCGTAGTGGCTCGTGGCGCGACCAAGCCATAGGTCTCGCCCCAGCCTACCGAACCTGCATCCGTTTCCACGCGAACCAAAACGGACCGATCGCTCGTCGGATAGACCGTCTTGTTCCCCTTGCGAACGAAGTAGCCTTTCTCATTGGCCTCTTCGCCTACTCGCAATGCGCCCAAGTAAGGCTCGTCGCGCGGGATCTCGCAGATGAAGGCTTCGAGCTTTGCAACCGCGCTCATAGCGCTAAGGCTTTGGGAGGCGCGAAATCGATCAAGTCCGCCAAAGAGTCCAGCTGAGCGCAAACCTCCGCCTCGTCGAAAGCATCGAATTCGGGCAACGGCGCTCGAACCAGATCGTTGCTCAACACGCCTCGCTTCGTTAGGGCGTACTTGGTCAATCGCATCCGATAGATCGCCTGGATGACTAGCAGTGGAAGCGTTCGCATATAGAGACGCCTCGCTTCGTCTTCGTTGCCTCGCTTGAAGGCGTTCCACATTTTCACGTGGATATCGGTCAACTCGGCTGCCGGCATGGCCGCGATCGCGCCGCGCTTCATCTCGTCGATAACGTAGCGGGCGCCGCCACCGCCAATGACGCCGATCAAGTGATCCGGATTGGCATTCTTCATCGCCGTAATGCGAAGTCCCGAGGGCAATGCTTCCTCCTTCACGTACTTAATAGCCTCGGACGACTCGACGATACGAGCCAGCACGCTGGCGTCTAATCCCGCTCCTATTGGCTCAGGAGCGTTTTGCAAAATGATGTCTACGCCCGGAGCGTATTCGATGACCGACTTTATGAAGCGAGTCGCTCCCTCTTCATCGCCCGCAAAGCGATTGGGTATCAGAACCATCGCCGCAACGACTCCCATCTCTTGAGCGCTGCGTATATTGGTTCCTATTTCTTCGGGTTCCCCCTTGCCGCCACCGCATATAACCGGCACTCGATCGCCCGCCACTTGGCATACGATCCGAAGCGCCGAAAGTCGCTCCCAGGAAGACAGGTGATCGTATTCGCTGGCCACCCCCGGAAAGACAAGCGCGCTGGCCTTAGCATCCACGCAAAAGCGCGCCACTCGTTCCATAGCCTCGAGATCCACATCGCCGTCTTCTTTGAATGGCGTCGGCAAAACCGGTAGGATGCCTTCTAGAATTTCGTTTTTCATACACTCGGGCCGCAGCCCGGATTCCACTGATTTTCGATGAACTCGGCCTACTAACGCCCTATCGGCGGAGACCGCAATGCATATTTTTCAAAGTCTTAGTCGCTCGGTCGTCTTGTTGGTATAATCGATTTCCGATCGAGCGATCATTTCAAAGCGCCGCTCTCCGCGGCCCATACCATTGGATTTCCTTGGAAAAGATGGGCTGGCTGCATCCAAGCGAACCAGCCCATCTCGTTATTCAACAAACGAACAAACAGCTACTCGTTCTAATTTGTTACCCCTACTAGAACTTGAAAGAACTGGTGAGACGGAAGTTCATCGGATTCATGATCCGCACGCGGGTCGGCACGCCATCCGAGTCTACACTGGTGAAGATCACATCATCGTTGTCCAAAACGTTGCGAATGTTCAGCTGAATCTTCCAATCCACTTTATCGTTGAAAATCATACGACGGTGAGCGAACCAGAGGTCCATGTTCTGCTCCGAAGGACCGTAGATTGGCTTCGTTACGTCGACAACGTTCACGTCCGCTAGGCCATCGACGCCATACTTGGCGCCCGCATCGACGGTACCGTTTTCGTAGCCGATCGCAACTTCGTCCTGCCAACGGTAAGCGCCGCCAACAGACCAGCCCTTAAGCGCGCTGTCGTCAGCGAAGCGATAGTTCGTTACGAAATTGTAACGCCATTCGCGAATTTCAGGACTGATGCGTCCTTCCGACTCGATCTGCGGAATGAGGCGGGCCCACTGTACGGTACGCGTACGTTGGTAAATCGTCTGCGCGGTGGACGGCTCACCCGCATCCGGCATGCCATTTCCATTCAGATCATTATAATTCTGATACGTATTGGGACGAGCAACCAAGTCGCCCATCGCAACCCACTGGGGTTCGCGAATTTGGAAGTACTCCAAGTAGGACTTGAGAACATTAGTCTTAACCACTTCCTGCTGCGCAATGTTGAAGCTGAAGGTCCAATTGTCGTTAGGGTTCCAGACACCTTCGATTTCCATACCTTCCGATTGGAAGTTCGATACGCCCGTTACGTTCGGGTTCGGACTGTCTGCAACCTGATTCGTTCCACCAGGATTAGGATCGGGCTCGACCGGAGTCCAGTAGAGCTGACGCATGCCCAACGGAGGCAAGGTGTACGTATCCGCCCAGTTGATATTGTTGGGCCAGTAGCCAGCAGCTGGATTATCTGGATCGCGAAGTTCCATTTCCTGCAGCGAATTGCGGACGTTATTATAGAAGAGACGCTCCCAATTCGGGATATTCGCTGGGCCGAGAGAACCATCCGTCTGATTGAAGGAAACCGTCTCGAACCAATTCACACGGAAGAAGAGCTTGTTTTGGAAAGCTCCAACCGAGAAACCGTACTCTTCGGTCTCGCCCGCAGGGCTTGGATGCGGCTGATTCAACAAGGTCACGCGACCCGGCGAAGGAACGAAGTTCTCCGATTCCGCGTAGTGAGCGCTCAAATCGAGTCCAATTTTCTCTTCAAGATCTCTTGGAAGGTGGCCTACGACACCGTATGAGAAGACGCTCTCCTTTACATTGGAATCCGGAGTGCCCGGCAATTCCAGAGATTCGAGCACGGCGATGTCGTTAGCCGTCTTGAATGGGCTGCCATCGCGGAATGAGGAGGCGTCGTCTTCACGCCATCCGTAAGTGCCTACGATGTTGCCGTTAAACAAGTAGCTTTGGCCCGTGATGGCCAGCGAATCGATTTCCTGACGGTCCAAAGAACCTGCCGTAATTGGATCGACGTGAACCGTTGCATTCACTTGGCGATAGGCGCCATTGTGTCCGTCTACAATCGGATCGGCTTGGCTATCGTACATCCATGCTTGGAACTGGTTCAAGCGAGGCGTGTAATCCGTCGTAACTTGGGAAGCCAAAGTGCCGCTGGAAGGGATTCCACTGATCGGTCCGCCCAAATAGCGCTTGCCTTGCGTACGAAGGTCCCAAGAGGCTGTAGTGAAATCGCGACTACGATTCCCTTCCAATACCGCTTCGGCTTCGCCTGAAATGGTACTGCCGCGAGAATTGTTGTAGCGAAGAACTTCCGCCGATTGGCTAGAAGCGACGCCGGTGAATACGTGGCGTCCCAGCCAGGCCATATTGTCGCTGTTATCCGCGAAATCCAATTCGTAATAAGCGGTGGCGCGCCACGCTTTGCGCTCGCGTTCCAGTCCACGGAAATTCTCGACCATCGTTGCGAAGGGTCGTCCCACATTCGGGTTAGCGGGGTCCACATTGCTGCCATCTTCGCTGAAGATCGTGTACGGCAATACCTCGCTCGTATCTACGCGAATGCTGTTTTGTACGCGGTCGAGAGACTCGGAAAAGTAAAGTTGGTCGTCGAAGGCCAACTCGAAACCGCCATTGTCTCCAAGGCGTTGCTCGAGCGTTAGGTTGACCGCGTCGAACGAGAATTGCTGCGTATTGTCCTTACCAGACAAAGAGCGATCGCGAAAATCGAATATGTATCCCGTCTCGTCAGTCAAGACGCCCTGACTGAAGCCGGATGTTCCTTCATCTTCGCGATTGGCAGCCGTCCAGTGACGACGACGAACTCCATCAGGACCCGAGGTCGCTGGATCCGGGTCGAAACCGATCGAGGGCTGAGTCGCCGAAGGGCTGTCGTAAATATGCTGCGGGGCGCGATTGCCGCCAAAGCTGCTGAATCCATTCGAGCTTACATTGCTTGGATTGGTCGGCATGCCATCCGCAATCCAAGTAGGAATATTGGAAGTTGGCGAACTCGTGTTGGGACGACTCGCGTCAATCGAGCCGACTTCGAAGTTTGCGCGAACGGTAGTCGTATCCGTCGGGCGGTAAGTGATCGCTCCATACAAACGCTGCTCATCCGAGAATGAGGGCTTCTGCTTGAATTTATTCTGATTGTTCAGACCGATGAGACGAACCGCCAGCTGATCCTCGATGAGCTCCCGGTTGACGTCGAGCACCTGACGGTGAGCGCCCCAGCTGCCATAGCGGGCCCGGATTTCGGTCGCATCCTGGAACATGGCTTCCTTGAGACCATTGTTCACGATACCGGCAGGACTGCCGAGACCGAAGAGAATCGCGTTCGGTCCCTTAGCGATCGCAACACGCGTCGTATTGTAGGTATCGAAACCGATATCGGTCAGGAAGTACGCTCGAGTCCGGTCTGGATTCGCGAGACCGCGAACGCGAACGGAATTCGGATCGCGACGTTCCGCGCCGCCATTGCCGAAGTTTCCATCAGGACCGGAAGCCTCCGTGTTCGTCGTATAAAGGAAAAGATCTTCGGTACTCGTAGCCGATGTATCTTCAAGGAACTCAGGCGTTACGATTTGAATGGCGCCCGCCAAGTCCTTCAAGTTCGAGCGGAGACGCGTACCCGCCAGCGTATTCGTGGCCGAGTATCCCTGGTCTTCGGATGAATCCACCGAGAACGGCGACAGCTCGAACACCTCTTCGTCATCCTGAGCCAATAGCCCAGGAGCGCCTGCTACCGCAAACGCAAGCAGCCCAGAACATAGGCCACTGAATCGTCGATTTGTTGTTGTATTATTCATTTCTAGTTATGGCTTGAAAGAGCTTCGTCCCGCCGGATCGGCTTATGCGGATCGGACTGGTTGGTTTTGGCTCCTCCTGAGATTTTCGTATTAGTGTGATTGAGTTAGCTATTGAAATCGCGTCTATCCCAAGCGACTGGATACAGCTTTCCCGTTGAACGCAGAATCTCCGCGCCGAATACGCTTTGCGATTTCGGAAAAACCACCGCTTGCCCAGGCATGTCGCTCTATATCATTCGTCTCTCTCGTTCGCGAAGGACTGACAGCCTTTTATACCGCAAACAGAGAATCTTCCAGATATTATGGATACGCTATATCGAATGGGTTTTTAGGTTAGGTAAAAGGGCAAAAAAGATTGGATCGCTGAGCTAGCAAATCAGCTATCCGAATCCGAGTGTGGTAAATGAAATTGCAAAAACCGCGCGTCGACACGAATCAAACGGAAGTCAACAGTTGACTCAACGGGCCTCCATGTCTATCAAGCGCCAATGACTCGTCCTCGAAAACCGATCCTCTGCGCCCTAATATGCCTTTTTCTCTTACTCAATCGAGGAACAGGCGAAGAGCTGCGCGTCGAACAGATCACGAGCGGACCCAAGCATACCTTCTTCGGCTATATCGGACACGTGCAAACGATTCCATGGAATGGTTCAGATCGCTACATACTGGCCTTGCAATCGACCTTTCAAGATCACCTTCCTGGCGAGGGCGAACCAGCGGACATCGTTCTCATCGATACGGAAAACGACTATCGCATTGAGGTCGTGGAACAGTCGCAAGGCTGGAACCCTCAACAGGGAACCATGTTCTACTGGAATCCAGAATCCCCAGACACTCAGTTTTTCTTCAATGATCGCGACCCGGAATCAGGCAAGGTGTTCACGGTTTTGTTCGACATCGAAAAGCGAAAGCGAATCAAGGAGTATCGATTCGAAGAGAATCCGATCGGCAATAGCGGCGTCGCTCAAGGCGGAGGAAAATTCGCCGCCATCAACTATGCTCGCATGGCTCGGTGGCGTCCGGTAACGGGATACAAAGACGCCTACGACTGGACGGTTGGAGTCAATCACCCAAGCGACGATGGTATTTTCATTGTCGATACAGATAGCGGAGAAGATCGTTTGCTCGTCTCATTCGAGCGAATGGCTGCCGCGATTCGAGCAACAGAGCCCCACATCGACCACCTGGCTCTATTCATCAATCACACGCTCTGGAATCGAGAAGGAACTAAGCTCTTCTTCTTCGCTCGAGCGGGCTGGCGAAAGAACAAGGAGCACCCGCGAATCAACGCCCCTTTCGTCGTCAATGCGGACGGAACAGGACTGACTCGCTTGAAGCGATTTTTTGGAGGCCACCCGGAATGGGACTACGGGAACCGAATGATCGGGGCCATAGGAGGCAGGCAAATCATATACGATGTCGACCAACAGCTGATCGTTGGGCAGCTGGGCAGCCAAAGTATATTCCCAGACCCAGAAGGCGACATTGCGCTCGCGCCTGGAGGCGACTGGTTCGTCAACGGCCACAAGGACAAGGCCCAAGCCAAAAACTTCTACAACTTCTACCGCCGCTCCGACGGCAAACACATCCGCTCCCAAGGCTTTGACATTGGAAAGTGGATTTCCGGCGATCTGCGCCAAGACCCTTCGCCTGCATGGAATCGCAGCGGTACTCGCATTCTCGTTCCGGGCCTGGTAAGCGAAGGAGATGCGGATCCCACTCGTCAACTTTTTATAATAAGCTTGCCCGACGAGTAGGTTCGGCCGTGTTCGCTTGCCGCCCCGAGCCGATGAAGGCATATTCCCCTGTTCCACCCCAACTTATGCTCAAACCTCCGGTCGCCACCTTCTTGCTCTTCTTAATCGGCTTGTCCGCTTCGTTCGGAAAGTCGCCCAACTTCGTTGTCATCCTGACCGACGACCAAAGTTGGGTCGGAACATCCCTGCAGATAATCCCGAACGACGAACGCTCCAAGAGCCACTATTTCCAAACGCCGCATATCGAGCGCCTAGCAAACGCTGGGACTCGCTTCACCCAAGGATATGCCCCAGCTCCCTATTGCTGCCCCACGCGTCGCAGCCTGCTGATCGGGCAAACCCCCGCCCGCCACATCTATCAAAAAGATCAAGCCAACTGGACGAAGGCTTACCGGCAGCAACTGAGCATCCCACGCATGTTGAAGACTGCCGATCCGCGCTACCGAACCGCCCACTTCGGCAAATGGGACATGCGCTTCGACGATGTAACGCCCGAGGAAATGGGTTACGACGCAAGCGATGGATTGACCAGCAACGGCACCGGTGGAGGCAAAGGATCCGGCGGCCCCTCCGCGAAAGACGATCCGAAGCTCATTTGGGAAATCACTGAAAAAGCCAACGCCTTCATGGAGGCTCAATCCAAAGCTGAACGCCCCTTTTACCTCCAAGTTTCACACTACGCCGTGCACTTGGATATATTCTATCGCCAAGAGACGTTAAAGGCGGTCGAAGATTGGACCGCGGAAGAACGTCACGATTTCCCCGCCTTCGCTGCAATGACCCACGATATGGATACAGGCATCGGACTCTTGCTCGACCAGATCGAGGCGCTCGGGATCGAACGAAACACCTATATTTTCTTTATGTCCGACAACGGAGGCCGCGAGGGTTACCCAAGCCACCCGCAATCCAAGTCTCCGCTCAACTATCCGCTTCGAGATGGCAAAGGCTCTATGTACGAGGGGGGCATACGCGTTCCCTTTATAGTGGCAGGACCGGGCGTCGATGCAGGAGCTGTCAGCGATGCCGCAGTCACAGGGCTCGACATTCTGCCCACGTTAGCGGATCTATCCGGCTACTCCAAGGCCCTGCCCCGCAGTCTCGATGGCGGCAGCTTAAAGCCGCTCCTCATCGATCGAAACGCAACGACCGTCCAACGGAACAATTCGTTTCTAGTCTTCCACCAAGCCGCGGCTCGAAGCGCCGAGTCCGCGATCATTGAAGGCGATTTCAAATTGGTGAAAACCTGGGCGAGCAATCGGTTGGAGCTTTTCGACTTATCCAAAGATCTCAGCGAAGCGAATAACCTAGCCCTACGGTTCCCGGAAAAAACCGACAAGCTGCACCGCATGCTCGTCGGCTTCCTCGATCAGGTCAAAGCAGAGACGCGCAAGATCGGTTCCAAGAGCGAAGTTTATCAGCTAAGCGAATAGCGGTTGGCGTTTAGCTGCTAGCGCTAATCGATCGCGTCAGCAACGTAGCGGAACGATTGAATCGTTCCAGAATTCATACTCGGACGCATCACGCGGATTAGAAACCGAATGGACCCGAGTCCCAAACCGATCGGGGCAGCGGCCGATCTCCGAGCGGCCACTGCAATTCCAGTAGCTGAACGATTGCATCGTTCAGTGGCCGCTACTAAATTGAAACAACAAATCGAACGCCGAAATCTCAAATGCGCGGCGCAGTATAGCCTAATCGACCAAGGTCAATTTCGCTGGATAGCGACGATCCGCATTCCACTCGCCAAAGTATATAGCGCCTTCGCTGTCCACGTATAGGTCATGACCGTGCTTGAAGACAGGCGATGTCTGATACATGCCCTGCAACTCGCCATCCACATAAACCGGTTCGCTCCCGCCTGGAGCGCTAAGGACCTTTTTGGTTTCGCGATCCATAACCAACAAAAATCCCGACTCCGCTAGCCGCTTGCCTGTTCCATTTTCCTTTGACCAGCAAACTGCGGTATAAATCTTATCGTCCCTAAAGAAAAGCTGACCCGCATAAGCGCCAGGCAGGTCGATCGTCTCCACATACTTCCCCTCCAAAGTAAAGGCTTTGATTTTGTTTTCGCTTCGAGACGGCACCCAAACAAGCGGTCCCGAAGGGTTGGATACATCCAGTGAGATTCCATGAGCATTTTGCAGGTTAGAGACATCACCTTCATTACGACCGCCCCAACGACGCAACAAAGCGCCATCGAAGGTCATTTCGAATACATAGTCCGTGGCATAACCGTCTGCGATGAGTATCGTTCCTTGGGGAGTAACTGCAACATCGCAGGGCATGAACTGCCTGTCGCCTGGTTCGCCAATGCCCATCTCATAAGGAGTCGGCAAATGCCGCACGATAGTACCATCCGTCTTTAAGATCGTTACGCGACCATTGCTTGGCGTTGCATTCCACCCTTCCGCTGCAAAGTGCCACCCGCAATCGACATGGAGGAGATACTCTTCTCCATTCCTCTCGAACAGCTCCAATCCATGCCCTCCAACGAGCCCTTTGCCGAACGAGCGAACGAAGGTTCCATCCTTTTCGAAAACCAGGAACGCATTCCAGGGATGATCCGTGACCAGGTAGATTTGGCCGTTCCGACTTTCCGCCAAAGCATGAGAGTTTATAACCGGAGCCACCTTCGGATCGGCTTTGGCCCATTACAAGTCGACGCGATAGCGCAAGCCATTGTGGCCCAGCTCAACGCCATTGGCCACATCGTGATTGTGATCGGCGGCTGCATTGCCCAAACCGTGCCCATGCAACGAAAGCGACGAAACGAATAGGGAGAGTAGGATTGCAGTAATTCTCATGAGATCCACAACCTTCCATTATGCTATATTTCGCGCAATCTAGAAATCGTTTCAGCTCAACCATGGAGCAGAACAGAACGACGTTTTGACTCGCAAAGAACCTCAAATTCCCTTCTCAAAGAGATCCATGCCTACCCTCACCCGATTCGTCTTCGCAGCGTTCGCAATCGCCTTTTCACTATTCAATCTATCTTGCTCTCAACAGAAAATCGACGTTAAGAAGGTCCTCTTTCTCGCGGGAAAACCCAGTCACGCGCCGGGTCATCATGAGCACCGAGCAGGCTGTCTGCTGCTGGCTCAATCGCTCGAACAAAGCGGAAACGGCTTCGCAACCGAAGTGGTCAATGTTTGGCCCGAAACCAACGAAGCGTTCGAGGGAGTCGATGCCATCGTCATCTATGCCGATGCCGCTGGCAAATATTCGAAAGAGCAATACGACTTTCTCGATTCCAAGGTGAAGGCCGGAACGGGCATTATGTTCATTCACTACGGAGTCCATCCAAGCAAAGAGAATGGCAAAGCCTACTTCGACCCTTGGATCGGGGGCTACTTCGAAACCGGCTTTTCGGTTAACCCCCACTGGTCCGCCGACCTAACGCCCAAGGCTGAACACCCCATCGGCAATGGCATCGATGGGCCGATTCTCGCTCACGACGAATTCTACTACAATATTCGCTTTCCCAGCCACGAAAGCTGCTCCGACTGCTACGCCCTCGTCGATTCCCAATTGGAAGAGCATCGCGTCACTCGCTACAATAACCTCTGGAACGAACTTGGCGATCGGCTGATTGGACAAAGAGTTAAGGTCATGTGGTGTCGCGACCCCGAGGATCAAGGGCGGGGAGCCGGCTTCACCGGTGGACACTACCATCGCAACTGGGCGATCGACGACTTCCGTATGCTCGTCCTGAATACAATCGCTTGGGTCGCTCGCGGCGAAGTGCCCGAAAACGGAATCCGATCCGCGCCCATCAGCGATGCCCAATTGAACGAGCATCTGGATGGCGCACCAGACGCTCCTCTCACAAAACCTACCTCGGAAGAGATCAACGCGATGCCCGCGATGCTCCGTCCGCGCGACCCTGCCAACTACAACCAAAAAGAGCACTACAAATGGGTCGAGGAGATGGCCAAGCGCAAGTAAGGAACGTCCCTCCACTTCTTTCGCAATTCACCATTCACCATTCATCACTCACCATTGATCAATTGAAACCCGCCCGACCCAACATATTCCCCGACCACGAACCGCTGCCTCCCGAACGCGACCGCTCCGGCATCGAGATTCATGACGAACGCTTTAAAGCATTGATAGAGCCTTCTGCCGAACTGAAACGCCTTTGGCGAGGCGCAGAATGGTCGGAGGGCGCCGTGTATTTGCCGCATGAAGACGTCGTCGTCTGGTCCGACATTCCCAACAATCGGATGCTCCAATACGATCCGAAATCAGGAGCGACCAACGTCTTTCGCGAGCCCTCCCACTTCACCAACGGCAACACCACCGATTTGCAAGGTCGACTCGTAACCGCAACCCACTTGAGACACTGCATCAGTCGCGTCGAGCGCGACGGCAGCCTAAGTATTCTCGTAGACCGATATCAAGGCAAGCGCCTCAACTCCCCTAATGACGTCGTAGTCAAATCGGATGGAACCATCTGGTTCACCGATCCACCCTACGGAATACTCTCCAACCGCGAAGGCGAACAGCGCGATTCGGAACTGGACGGCAATTTCGTCTATCGCTTCGACCCAGCAACCGAATCCCTGACCATTGCCATCGATTCCCTCGACCGCCCCAACGGATTGGCGTTCTCGCCCGACGAAACGCGTCTCTACGTTTCCGATACGGGAGAGCCTTCAGCAATGTACGCATTCGAAGTGGCCGACAACGGCGAATCAGTCGACTCTCAACGCGAGTTCATCGTTCTATCGCCCGGCGTTTCAGACGGTTTCCGTTGCGACGTTCTCGGCAATGTCTGGACCAGCTCAGGCGATGGCATTCAATGCTATTCGCCCGAAGCCGAATTGCTCGGCAAAATTCGCGTCCCTGAAGCGCGCTGCGCCAACTGCTGCTTTGGCGACGCCGACGGCAAGACATTATATATAGCTGGCGACACCTCTCTCTATTCCATACGTCTGGCCATAGCCGGAGCCACGGCGAACCGCCCGAGCTAGGAGAGCGAAAGCAGGCCTATACCTATCGACATTGTCGAGTCGGCGTCTCAATCAGATACCGACTCTTGAATCCAATGCGACGACCTTGAAGCGTCAAAACGCGAGCCTCCAAAGGCCTGTCGAACAGTCCGTTTCAGTCAACCGTTGACCCTCAAAACCCTCGAAACGCGCCTTGCGAGCAATGAGGCTCGGGACTATCTTAGAATCGTCTCTCCCGCGCAGAGCAGACGACGCTCGAATATCCAATCGCCCTACTCATGACACTACATCGTAGAGATTTCATCGCCCAATTCAGTCTGGCTTCCGCCTCCCTGCTAGCTACCCACCCGCTCTTCGGCAAAACGGCGCTTTCGACCGACCGCAAAACGCTGCTCGTCGAAACCGCTCACTTCAAGAAGCTTGGCGGTTGGATGCTCGACAACCAATTCGAGAGCCATTTGGGATTCTCGTATTTGCTCGCTCACGGACTCGGACGCCCCGTTGACAACGCCAGCGCTCCGATCCGCTTCCCCAAAGCCGGTCGCTATCATGTTTGGGTTCTCACCAAAGATTGGTGTCCTGGCGACTGGGATTCGCCTGGCAAATTCAACATCCAAGTAGGCGACCAAACGCTTTCCGAAACCTTCGGCACTATACCGGATTGGACATGGCAGAAAGGCGAGACCATCGATGTCGCTCCCAACCAGCTGGAAACCGAAATCGCCCTCAAGGACTTGACTGGTTTCGAAGGTCGCTGCTCGGCAGTCTACTTCAGTCCTGACGCTAATGACGTCCCGCCAATCGACAGCGATGTACTGCCGGGATGGCGACGCAAGAAAGCCGGCCTTTCCTTCGATGCCATCGATCAAGGCCACTACGATCTCGTCATCGTTGGGGGCGGCATCTCCGGATGCGCAGCGGCCATCGCGGCTGACGAGATGGGCGTAAAAGTGGCCCTCATCCACAACCGCCCCGTTCTCGGCGGCAACGCCAGTGGAGAGATCCGCGTCCACACTGAAGGCATACACGGGCGGGCCAGCAGGATTCTAGACAAAATCGACACGCCCCATTATCCGAACTCGGATCCTCTGGCTCTGGAAGCCGACCAGAATCGGATGAAAAACATGATGGCGCTCAAGAACGTCGACTACTTCTTGAGCCACACCATGAACTCCCTGGAGATGAAGGATGGCCGTATCCACGCCGTCCAAGCGATGGAGACTGCTAACGGCGCTCTGAAGCGATTTACCGGTACCCAATTCTTGGATAGCACTGGCGATGGCTGGTTGGGGCAAATGTCAGGCTGCGAATACCGTTACGGTCGCGAGTCTAAGCATGAATTCAACGAAGAGTGGGAGGAGCATGGCGAGCTGTGGTCTCCCGAAAAACCCGATAATCGGGTAATGGGGTCGAGCGTCATGTGGTATACGCGAGCCACCAACAAACGCGTCAAATTCCCCGCAGTCCCTTGGGCCAAGCCCGTGGCAAAGAATTACATCGCAACAGAAGGCGAATGGCAGTGGGAATACTCGCACAACGATCTCCACCAGGTCTACGATGCGGAAACGATTCGCGACCATATGTTCCGTGCCATCTACGGGTCTTACGACAACGCGATCAAGCGTCGCCAAAACGCCAATCTCGAACTGGACTGGATTTCCTTCCTAGTAGGCAAGCGCGAATCCCGTCGCATCGTGGGCGATCACATCTACTCCGGCGTCGACGCTCGGGACTCCATCGAATTTCCCGACTCGGTAGTCATCGAGAAACGCAAGATCGACGTTCACTATCAGCAAAAGCTGCTTGGCTATCCGGTCGACTTCAAATCCGAAGCCATCTTTCAGAGAATCAAGAACACGTATTACTACATTCCCTACCGCTCGCTTTACGCCAAGGACGTGCCCAATCTGCAAATGGCCGGGCGCTGTTTCAGCTGCACTCACATCGGTCTTGGCGGGCCTCGAGTCATGAATACTTGCGGCCAAATGGGCGTGGCCACAGGCTACGCGGCCGGACTTTGCAAGAAGCACGGGAAAGATCCGCGGCAAGTTGGGAAAGACCATATCGGGGAATTGCGCCGGCTTTGCGGTCACGAAGGGGAAATCCCCAAATTGATCGATCGAGCTGGCAATGAGATAGCCGAGCCCCAAGCAACCTCCTAGTCCCATTCGCTCCTTGCGGTGAGTAGCGTATTGATTTCAGCGGTACGCTCAATCATAACTCTCGCCAAGCCAAAGCCCTTGGGCTTCAGTCGGTTTTTGGTAGGGACGACCCCGATCGGTCGTCTTTTTCCGAGACTGCGAGGAATCCAACCGATCCTCCTTAAGCTTGCGAATCCGCCGATGTCATCTAACACCATCTTCGAAGAGGAATGAAGCACTACGTAAACTTCGCTTTGCTCATCGCTTTTGGGATTCTGGCGGCTAGCGCCCTGCTGCGGTTCTTCCAGCCGTTCAGCTTGCTCACCACGCGCGTACACATCGTTTTCGGGGCCTTCGTTCTCGTATTGGTCGGAGCCCACCTAGCCTCGCGTTTGAGCTATTTTCCTCGAATACTGCGAGAAAGGAAAAAGGATCAAAGCGGATTGATCAGCCAGCGTCTCCGCCTTCTGCTTTGGCCTGTAACAACCTGCGCCTACCTCCTGATCGCTTGCGTTCTAAGCTGGTGGCCTGTTCCTCAACTCCTCTCGGTGGGCTATGAGATCAAGAACCGCTCCATCATCTTTCGTCCCGAGTCCAGCAGCGTTTCTCGAAAGCTCGATCGATCCACTCAAATAAAACGGGCAGCGCCCGAAGAAGCTTCCCTATTGATCGATATCGATTGGGGTCCCGAGTTTGATCCAGTTGCCGCGTTCCCCACCCCATTTGCCGGAACCCGACCGCAAATCGCGGTTTGGGCGGAAACATCCGTCGGCTCGCTTATAGAAACCTTTTTCGTCTCCGAAGAGAGCGCCTTTTCAGAGTCCTTCGAATGGGCCGGCAACGAGCGGCGCCGCGTCGACATCCTTCCGATTTGGCGTCACCAGTTCACCCTTGCATCGGGCGTCGAACCGGATGGCGACATCGACACCTATTCCGGAGCCACGCCCGAACACAGCTTCTCCATCGAAAATTACCTGCTCGAAGACCCTGAAGGCTTCTATCTCAGCGTCGAAGTAAACGTTCCCAACGACGCGAACGAACACTACCACTCCGAGCAACCGGAGGACTCGGAAGGCTACACTTTGCCCGGCGTGGGCCAACCCTCGGTTTACTACAGCGCCTACATCGATCCAAGCCAGGAACAGAAGTATTTCCTTATGGAATACGTTGGCCACGGCGGAAGCAGCAGTCAGCAAAGCGGCGACATCTACTACGACTCAAGCCAGATTACTTCGGCCCGCCAATTAATCGAAAAAATCCTCGTTCGCGTCGAACGCCCGGAACAGCGATGAGCAAAGGGATTGGCGCTGCAATCGCGCTCGTTGCGCTGCTAATGACTTCATCCTGCGCGCCCGCCCCCCATCTCCAATACATTAAGGGAGATACGATGGGCACCTACTACACCATCCAGTATCGCAGCTCCAATCGCATCGAGTCAGATCTTCTTAAAGGCGACATCGATTCCGTTCTAGACGAATTCGAAAGCCAACTGTCCAATTGGCGTCCCGACAGCTGGATAAATCGTTTCAATCGCTCGCCTGCCAAGCGCCCCATCGAAACGCCCGAACATGCCTTCGAAACAATCGCAATCTGTCTCGATCTCGCCGAGCGTACGCAAGGAACTCTCGACCCCACCCTTTCGCCCCTTATCGAACTCTGGGGGTTCGGAATCGATAAAGGACAAGGCATACCCAGCGACGACTCGATTGAAGAGACCTTGCAAATCATCGGATACCAGCAGCTCGAACTCGATCGAGACCAACGTTCGCTCAGCAAGAAGATTTCCGAAATTGAACTCAACTGCTCCGCAGTCGCTAAGGGTTACGCAGTCGATCTGATCGCTAAACGTCTCCAAAATGAAGGCATCGAAAACTATCTGATCAATATCGGAGGAGAGGTTTCGGCAAAAGGCAGCAAGTTGAACGAATCTCCGTGGACAGTCGCAATCAGTCAGCCTCAAGCAAACGGACGCGACCCGCTAACGGCTCGAACGATCGAATTGAGAGACCGCAGCCTCGCTACCAGTGGGCATTCCCAGCGAGCTTTTGTGATCGATGGACAGCGCTACTCGCATATTCTGGATCCTCGAACCGGCCGTCCCGTGTTGCCTGAATTCGCCAGCGCCACGGTGATCGCGCCAAGCTGCGCCCTGGCCGATGGCCTGGCTACCTTGGCTCTAATTCTCGACCCATCGGAAATGCGATCTCTGCTCGATGAATTTCCGCAAACCGAGATCATCTATTTGCCCTGGCGTATTCACGACGCGAATGCGGCCCTTCCTTGAACAGGACCGATGCAAGCGCAAAGCATCTCTATAATTCAGGAATTGCCACGCCAAAGCTTGCCTATTCGAGAAGGCTTTGACAACAAGGCATCCCGTGAAGACGACGCTCCGCAAGATACGAGGCAAAGTACGCGATTACGCCTGGGGAGGCTATGACTTCATCCCCAAGCTGCTTGGGCAAGAACCCCCGAGGGACGCGCCCTCCGCGGAATACTGGCTGGGCGCCCATCCCAACGATCCTGCAACGATCGATAACGACGAAGGGCAGGCGATCGGCCTCGATGATTTTCAAAACGAAAACGGCGAGCCTGCGCTCCCCTTTCTAATGAAGATTCTGGACGTGCGCATGATGCTTTCCATCCAGGTTCACCCTTCCAAGGAGAGGGCCATTGCCGGATTCGAAGAAGAGGAAGCCACCGACACGCCTCGAGATGCGCCCACCCGCAACTACAAGGACGACAACCACAAGCCAGAGCTCATGGTTGCGCTTTCGGAATTCTGGATGCTCCACGGTCTCCGCTCGGAAGCGGATCTTGAAGCGGAGTTCGCTGCTCGTCCTTCCTGCGCAGCTCTTCTGCCTATTCTGAAAAGCGATGGTCTAACGGGCCTAGTCGCTCTCGCCGTAAGCGACACCGATCCACTTGCCCTTTCGATTAACGAAAAACTCATCGCGGAAGCTCGAACCAGCAACGCCTCCTCTCAAAAATCGAGCCCCGACTTTTGGATCTGCCGCTGGCTCGACGAAAATCCAGGCGTCGAACGAGGCATTCTCATGATCTTGTTAATGAATATAGTCCGACTGGAAGAGGGCGAAGCGATCTACCAGCCGGACGGACTGATTCACGCCTACCTAGAAGGTCAAAACATCGAGATCATGGCCAATTCGGACAACGTTCTGCGAGCTGGCTTGACCAACAAGCATATCGACGCTTCAGAACTTCTGCGTATTTCCAAGCTCGATGCAACGAAACCCGAAACCTTCAAAGTCGAAGCGCCGCAAGACGCGCTCCGTATTCGCAATTTCGACACGCCATTCGATGATTTCCACCTGCGAGAATTGGAGTTGCCCGCCGAAAGCGCTGCCGCTTTTCCCTGCGAACGCTCCAGTATCGTTCTCGCCTATTCCGGCGAGCGCTTTGAAGCCTCCAACGGAGAGAATGCCATCGATCTGAAAACCGGCGATTCCTGCTACGCGAGCGCGGGCAGTCAATTGAAGCTCAGCAATCCAAGCGCTCGTCCCGCGCGTGTGTTCATCGGCTCCTAGAGACTGTCCAGCAAACGGGATAGTCTTTCGATTGGGGGCTGTATTGCGAAGCGAGGGAACCTATGCGCTCAATCCACTGTCATAAGAACCATCTCCTATATGGGCCCCTCCAAAAGGATCGCCCTGCAATGAACAGAAAACGAAGCAAGAAATCGGACGCCGCAAAGCTAGTCGACAAGTCTAGCGCTCTACGGGAATTCCTAGCGGAAAAAGACGAGATTCTGCGCCACAAATGGATCGAGTCCGAACGACTCGGATACGACATCGGCTTTTACCGAGCGCGACTGGATTGGTACCGGAACCACCGTCAGGACTGGAAAGCCCATCGCTTGGAAAACGCGTCTGGCGCTTAGCATTCTCTCCCACTATCTCCCGAGAAGCCAATCAACAGCGTCGGCGAACCCTCGATTTCCCCTGCTTTCCAAGCGTTCTTTCAGTTCGAAATAGTCCGATCGCCTCATAATTCCGAGCGGTCCTTGATAGATACCACCCCCACCTCCGCTGTCGTGAACTCGAACGGCGATCGTATTCCGGTCCTTCAAAATGGAAGCATCGAAATGATAGATTCGATCGTATCGGTAGAACTGATTATTGCGACTGCGGTCCTGACCATCCAGCTCGCCCGTGTTTCCAACAAGCTGACCGTTGATATACACCTGATCCGTATCGTCGACACGCCCCAATAGGAGTGTCGCTTCCATTTTCCCTGGCAGCTTCTCCAACTCGAAGCTCCGCCGAAACCAAGCGTACCCATCGTAATTTCCCTTGTTACGATCTTCCCACAAGCCAGGGACCGATATTTCTTCGAATTCGGACGTATCCACCATCTCTTCCTTCCAATCCGGATTGTCGCCCTTCGCGAATTTCCACGTTCCTTCCAAGGCGACAATCGGCTGAGGCAATTCCGTCGCATACACGCCTAGCGGACCGCTCCAAATGCCTCCGCCCAACTCGTCGTCATAGACGCGAACCGCCAGTATGTTACGCTCTCCCTCCCTCAAATAGGCAGGCGGTATCCGATAAGCTCGTTCCTGATCCCATGCAGTCGCATACTCCGGAGGAAAAGATCCACTGCTTCCAATGCGTTCGCCATTCACGAACACCTCGTCCACGTCGTCGATTTTTCCGACTACAACGTAAACGCTCTTGTTAGCATCCAGGGTTTCGATACGAAATGACTTCCTAAACCAGGCAAACCCATCGTATCCGCGGGCGCCCTTGCCTTCCCAACGTCCCGGCAGACTCATATCGCGCCACGATCGGTCGTCGAATGTCGGGCGGGCCCATTCGGGATTGTCGCCTTTCTTGAACTTCCACTTCCCTTTGAGACCAATCAGCTTTTCTTTGCTCGACGGATCGACGAACCGGATTCCTTCAGGTTCCGGATCGCTCTCCCACTTCGCATCATCCAGTAGGCTATCCATGATCAGCACGAAAGCCGTTACGCCTGCAGTGAACAGAGCCATAAAGACTGGCGTTCGCTTGCTCTTAGAAGAATTCGATTGTTCCGTTGGATGCATTATTCAAATGGTTGTCGTTTCTACTTCAATTAGGCTGACCCATCATCCGTATTCGGGTCTTCGCTACGCATTGTTCCTTTCCGGCGTCGAACGGCTTCTCGAAGCAGAAATTCGATCTGACCGTTGACGCTGCGGAATTCCTGGTGGGCCCAGGCCTCGATCTCGACCCACAGGTTCGGATCGATCCGCAATGGAAAGGACTTTCGTTTCGGACTCGCCATAGCGTGTCGTTTTAAATCCGTTCGCGTCTATGGCTAGCTGTAAAGCGTTCCCGTATTAACGACCGGATGCACTTCGGATTCGCCGCAGAGCACGACCAGCAAATTGCTTACCATCGTCGCCTTGCGCTCCTCATCCAAGTCCACCACTTCATTCTTGGTGAGCTCGTCCAAGGCCATGTCGACCATGCCCACAGCTCCCTGGACGATCTTCGTACGGGCTGCGACGATGGCTTCCGCCTGTTGACGGCGTAGCATCACTTGAGCGATTTCCGGCGAGTAGGCCAAGTGCGTCAGGAGCGCTTCTTCGACAGTGACGCCCGCTTTGGCCAAGCGCTCCTGGAGCTCCGCCTGCAAGGCCTTATTGATCGCATCCGCAGACGATCGCAAGGTCAGCTCTTCCCCTTCACCCTGGTCATAGGCATAAGCGCTCGCTAGATGCCGCACCGCCGATTCGCTTTGCACCGTCACATAGTGCTCATACTCGTCCACGTCGAACGTCGCCTGCGCCGTATCTTCGACTCGCCACACAACTACCGCGGCAATCTCGATGGGATTGCCTCGCTTGTCATTCACTTTGAGACGATCGCCATTCAGGTTACGCGCCCGAAGCGATATCTTTTGCTTCCTAAAAAGCGGATTCCTCCAGAAAAATCCGCTGTCCCTCACCGTTCCCTTATAGGCCCCGAACAAAATAAGCACCGCTGCCGTGTTAGGCTGCAACGTAAAGAAGCCAGCCGATAAAAAAACGACCAGTCCAATGCTGAGCGCCCCACAAATGATGGTCAACGGAACTTCAGTGATCGCCCCATAGACGATCAGTAAAATCGCCGCCAAGAGTCCCAAAAACAAGGCGCCCAACACGCCCCACCCGCCGACGCCTTTAGCAGACAGCTCACTATTGTTTCCAATTCCAGAGGTATTCTCGTTCGTCATAATTCCCCTTTCTTTAAGTGATATTAAAGTGATATCACTTTGATATTACTCGCATCAAATAGAAAACGACAATTTAGCCTCGATCCGTCAAGCAGTCGCCCCGAATGAACCCTTCTTAACGAGCTCCGGCGCAGATTCATTCTATCGATAGAACACCTGAAAACGCTGTTTGTCGCGCGAATCTACATCGAGAAGTCTAAACATTTTATTATTATGACGCTACACTTCTTGACATAGTCCATTTTAAGGAGTGATCTAAATCTGTGAGTGATCCCGCAACGCTTTTGAAATCGCGCAGCATACCGGTGACGGCCCAGCGATTGGCCGTCATCAAGGCGGTTTCCGGCCGTCCGCACTGCACTGCGGACGACATCGCCGAAGCGGTTAGAGACGAGATTGGCACGATTTCTCGTCAAGCCGTCTATAACGTGCTGGGGGTGCTGTCCGAAAATGGGATCATTCGACGCATCCAACCTGCAGGCTCGCCTGCTCGCTATGAGGATCGCGTGGGCGACAATCATCATCACTTAGTGTGTCGAACTTGCGGCAAGATGGCCGATGTCGACTGCGCTGTTGGTTACACGCCCTGCCTAACAGCGGCTGAGGACTCCGGTTTCAAAATAGATGAAGCGGAGGTAATCTACTGGGGGCTTTGTCCCGAATGCCAACCTTAGGGGCGAATATCAAACGCCCGTCCCGTATCCGATTTTACATCACTGAATATCAACCCCAACTAATGCAAATACTCTAGAAGAACCCGATAAGCATGTCAGATATAAGCAAATGTCCCGTCATGGGCGCAGGAAGCGCCCAAACCGCAACCGGCTCGAACGCCAATCAGCAATGGTGGCCGAATCAATTGAATTTGAAAGTCCTCCACCAAAATTCGTCCCTCTCCGACCCGATGGATGAGGATTTCAACTACGCTGAGGAATTCAAGACCATCGACCTTGAAGAATTGAAGAAAGAGATCGAAGAAGTCATGACGACTTCCCAAGACTGGTGGCCCGCCGATTATGGTCACTACGGTCCGCTTTTCATACGCATGGCTTGGCACAGCGCTGGCACCTACCGTACGCTCGACGGTCGAGGCGGCGCAGCTTCCGGAACCATGCGATTCGCCCCGCTCAACAGCTGGCCTGACAATGTCAATTTGGATAAGGCCCGCCGCCTGCTTTGGCCTATCAAGCGCAAGTATGGTCGCAAGCTCTCCTGGGCCGATCTGATGGTCTTCACAGGCAACTGCGCCCTGGAGTCGATGGGACTGAAAACCTTTGGTTTCTCCGGCGGCCGCGAAGACGTCTGGGAACCTGAAGAGGATATCTACTGGGGACCTGAAACCGAATGGTTAGGCGACCAGCGCTATTCGGGCGACCGCGATCTCGACGATCCTCTCGGCGCCGTGCAAATGGGTTTGATTTATGTGAATCCCGAAGGTCCCAACGGCAATCCCAGCGCCTTAGCTGCCGCCAAGGACATACGTGAAACCTTCGGCCGCATGGCGATGAATGACGAAGAGACCGTCGCGCTCATCGCAGGCGGCCACACCTTCGGCAAGGCCCATGGAGCCGCGGATCCCGACAAGTACGTGGGACGCGAACCGGAAGCGGCCCCCGTCGAGGAAATGGGCTTGGGCTGGAAGAACAGCTACGGCAGCGGCGCCGGTGGCGATACGATCGGCAGTGGCTTGGAAGGCGCTTGGACGCCCACCCCGACAAAATGGGACAATAGCTACTTCAACACGCTTTTCGGATACGATTGGGACCTCACCAAGAGCCCCGCTGGAGCCCAGCAGTGGATTCCGACCGACCCCAGCGCTGCCGACAGTGTGCCCGACGCTCACGACCCCGAAAAACGTCACGCGCCCATCATGTTCACGACCGATTTGGCGCTGCGCATGGATCCCATCTACGAACCGATCTCGCGACGCTTTCATGAAAACCCGGACGAGTTCGCGGATGCATTCGCAAGAGCCTGGTACAAACTCACTCACCGCGACATGGGTCCACACTCGCGTCTCGTTGGATCGCAAGTTCCAGAACCTCAAATCTGGCAAGACCCGATTCCCGAAGCGGATCACGAACTGATCGATGCCGCCGACATTGCCGCTCTTAAGGAAAAGCTGCTGGGATCCGGGCTGTCGATCTCCCGCTTGGTCAAAACCGCTTGGGCATCTGCCGCTTCCTTCCGGGGAACGGACAAGCGCGGCGGAGCCAATGGAGCCCGTATCCGCCTGGCCCCGCAAAAGGACTGGGAAGCGAACGAACCGGATGCGCTCGCAAAGGCATTGGAGATTCTCGAAGCGGTGCAAGCCGAATTCAATGACGCTCAAAGCGGAGGCAAAAAAGTATCGCTTGCGGACGTGATCGTTCTGGGAGGCTGCGCGGCAGTCGAAGCGGCCGCCAAGAAAGCCGGACACGACATCGACGTGCCGTTCGCTCCAGGTCGAACCGATGCAACGCAAGCGCAAACCGACGCCGAGTCCTTTGCCGTTCTCGAACCGGTTGCCGATGGATTCCGCAATTTCATTAAGCAGGAAGCAGCCGATCTTTCGGAAAAGCTGCTCATCGACCGGGCTCATCTTCTGACGCTCACCGCTCCTGAATTGACTGTATTGATCGGCGGCCTACGCGTTCTCGGAGGCAATGTCGCCGATTCCCAACTGGGCGTTTTCACCCAGAATACCGAAACCCTCAGCAACGATTTCTTCGTCAACCTGCTCGACTTGAACACGACTTGGGAAAAGTCGAAACGGTGCGAGTACTTCTACGAGGGCAAGGATCATGCGACCGGCGAAATCAAGTGGATGGGCAGCGCAGTAGACCTGGTAATAGGCTCCAATTCCCAACTACGAGCCATTGCCGAAGTCTACGGATGCGACGACGCCAAAGAAACCTTCGTCAACGATTTCGTAGCCGCTTGGACCAAGGTCATGAATCTCGATCGCTTCGATATCGCGTAACGGAGCGGAACGATCACCCAACCTTTTTTATCAACCGTCTAGCCAATTGCTGGCTAGACGGTTTTTTATCTTATTTCCGACAGATTCGAGGGCCCTAAGGTCTCGCCTATCGACTTCGCAATATCTGCAACTGCCCGAATGCTTAGCGTGTTTTGAACGCATGAACTATCTCCAACTGGTACGCTGCAAATCGAAACTCCAGGGAACCCTCTACTATGAGTTCCAACCAGGCAATAGCGCCAAGGGGAAAGTCTGGAGCGACGAATCCGTATACGTCGACGAACGAGCGATTGGCTTGCTAGAACCAGCCATCGCCTCCGGATTCCCCGACTACCACCCCTACTCTTTCCAAGATATTCCGAAACGCGCATGGACGGCCATAGCGAACCGTCTCGATCTATTGGCCCAGGCCGCAGCCAAAGGCGACGAATCGTATCTGCGGGAAAACTGCCGCCTAGAGAGCATCCCAGGAGACACCGATCTCTTCGATGAGCGCAATCGCAGTAAACTCGAGTCGCTCGCGCGCGACCTTGCCGACTGGATACGATCGACTTTGAAGCAAAACGATTGGATCGCCTTACTGGGTCTTTAAACACTGCTCAAGGTCTCCAGGGCTTTGCGAACGCCTAGCTCCGGACTGCTCAAAACGGGAATCGGAGCATCCTTCAAGAGCGAAGCCGCATCGGCCATGGACGCTTGAGCCAGAACGATCGCATCCTGATCCGCGCAATGGCTTTTCGCGCAGGTGGCGATTGCTTCGAAATAGCCTTGAAAATCGCCCTGCTCGTAACAAGCCCAAGCGGAATCTACGACGATTTCAAGCAATTCGATTTCCCTTCCCGCATTCTCGGCTGACGATTCCAACAGAGTCCGCGTTGCCTCGAGCGTACTAGGAAGCGTCGCGATGGAGACAATCCTGCTTCCCGCCGCGACCGCAGCATCCGACATGGCTCGATCGATGCGCTGCACTTCCGTTCCATGCATTCCGTTCATTGATTCCGCGATCTCTCCAATCGAGGAACAGGTGCACACCGCTAAATCGACCGGAAATTCTATCAACGCTTCGATCTCGTCGCGTATCCGCTTAGCAATGGCATGGTCAGCGAAGCCGGATGCTTGCAAATCGGCTATTGCTGACTCCTCGACGCGATGAACGATTTCGCCATCGAACCCGAGCTTCCGGGACAGATTCTCGAATACTTCGATATTCGCCTCCAAGGTATGCAGAAAGCCCAATTTGACGCTCATGCGACTAACCTGAAGCGCCCCACGCCGCTGAGCCAGTCGAATCGCATTGCTTCGCCATTCTAACGTGCTTGACCATTTTTAGGATTGCCGCTTCCTCGGCCATCTCGACCGAATGAAGACCGTCCTCGCGGAAAAGCCCTCTGTCGCTCGCGACATTGCCCAATACCTGAAAGCGGACAAACGCCGTGATGGCTATCTCGAAGGCAATGGTTGGGTCGTTACCTGGGCATTCGGCCACCTCGTAGAACTTCAAGAACCCGAAGAATACAAGCCGGAGTGGAAGTCGTGGCGGCTCGACTCGCTCCCTATGATCCCAGATTCCTTCGGCCTGCGTCCTCGCTCCGAAAAGTCCGTCCAAGATCAGCTGGAAACCATCGTTCGCCTCTTCAAGGAAAGCGAAGAGATCGTCTGCGCCACAGATGCCGGGCGCGAAGGCGAACTGATTTTCCGCTACATTCTCAATTGGGCGAATTGCGCGGACAAACCCATCAAGCGACTCTGGATTAGCTCGCTGACCAAGCAGTCGATCGCGAAAGGCTTCAAGAGCCTCGCTCAAGGACACGACTTCGACCCCCTCTACCAAGCGGCTCGCTGCCGCAGCGAGGCAGACTGGATCGTCGGTTTGAATGCGACCCGTTTTTTCACGGTCGAATACGGAAAGCGAAACCTGTTGCTCAGCATCGGTCGCGTGCAAACGCCTATCTTGGCCATGATTGTGGGACGCGATCACGAGATCGAAAGCTTCGACTCACGCGACTATTGGGAAGTCCACACGACCGCTCAAGGCGCCAAGTTTCGCCATACCCAAGGAAAATTCGAATCGCAGTCCGATGCGGAAGCCAAGGTCGAGAAAACGAAGGGGCAGGAACTGATTATCAAAGACGTTCAAAAGAAGAACGAAAACGCGAACCCTCCCTTGCTCTACGACTTGACCGAACTGCAGCGTGATCTCAATAAACGCTACGGTTTCACCGCCGACCAGACTTTGCGCATTGCTCAGAACCTCTATGAAGCCAAGCGTATCACTTATCCCCGTACGGACAGCCGCTATCTGAGCTCGGATCTGCAGCCGACCATCGCCCCTTTGCTGGAGAAGTTCCGTCCCTTTCGGCAAAAGGAAATCGCCCAACTCGATCTCGAGAATCTCAAATTCACCAAACGCATCGTAGACGATTCCAAGGTATCCGATCACCATGCGATTATCCCCACCGACGAGCTGCCTTCCAAACTCACGGATGACGAGCGAAAAGTCTACGACGCCATCCTTACGCGCCTCATTGCAGTCTTCTATCCGCCATGCGTGAAAGCGGTCACCACGGTCGAAGCCGAATCCGTCGGCGAACCTTTCCGAGCGCGCGGCACCGTTCTCGTCGACGAAGGGTGGCAAGCGCTCTACCCCAGTCCCGCCAAGGCCGAACCGGCGAAAAAGTCCGCCAAGAAGAAACCGAAATCGACAGCCGCCGAGCAAACCTTGCCCGACTTCCAGGTAGGCGAACGTTGTTTGCACGATCCAAGTATCGAAAAATTCAAGACATCGCCGCCAAAACGATTTACGGAAGCCAGTCTGCTCCAGTTGATGGAAACAGCGGGCAAGATTGTAGAGGACGAGGAACTCAAGGAAGCCCTTAAGGACAAAGGCGTGGGTACGCCTGCCACACGAGCCTCCATTATCGAAGTCCTCATCCAACGCGGCTACATCGAACGCAAACGCAAGTCGCTGCTCAGTACGCCAAACGGACGTCAGCTGATTGCCCTCGTGCAAGACGAGCGATTGAAGTCGCCTGAACTGACCGGCGATTGGGAATTTCGCCTCAAACGCATGGAAAGAGGCGACTACGACCCGCAGAGATTCATGGCCGAAGTGGAAACCTACACGCGAGAGATTCTAGAAGCGACTTCGGAAAAAACGATCGATTTGAAAAACCTCGGTCCCTGCCCGCTTTGCAAGGCGCCCGTCATTCGAGGTAAGACCGGCTATGGCTGCTCCCGCTGGCGGGAAGGCTGCCAGTTCGCGCTCAAAGAAGACAGTCTGGGAATGACGATTGACGCTCCGTTGATGCGGGAACTGCTATTGAATGGTCGCAGTCTCACCGCCCACGGCGTTCAAGACGGCAAGCATCGAGTTCTCGCGACCCTGAAGTTGGACAAGAAAGGCAAACTGAGCTTTACCCGCGCCGAAACCTCCAAGCAATCGACCGATCCCAATGCTCTCGGGACCTGCCCCTCGTGCGGCGGCGACATCGTCGAAGGAAACAAAGCCTACGGCTGCTCGAATTGGCGCGAAGGCTGCAAATTCGTCATTTGGAAAACGATCGCCCAAAAGGAGATAGCTCCGGAAATCGCAAAGGAACTGCTCGAACAGGGCGAAACAACGAACATCGAAGGCTTTACCTCCAAGGCAGGCAAATCCTTCTCCGCCAAACTCAAAGTCGTCAACGGCTCCGTGAAATTCGCCTTCGACGATTAGGTTTTCCAAACCGCTACAGGCGACATGCAAGGAACCATGTCTTCTTGAAATAGATACGTTTTACTCTCGAGCCAAAAAGGCAGGGACGACTGGCTCAGTCGTCCGCCTCAACAAAATCCTAAGTCGCGATGCAACCTAGCTACTCTAGGGACTCTAGCGGCAACCCCTTTTTTCACTTCGCTCTAGCGCCTCGCGAATCAACGTCGGGTTATTCGTCGTAATCGAGGTCAGTCCGATGTCTCGCATCCGTCGAGCTTCGGCGGGATCGTCCACCGTCCAGACATTCGATTCGAATCCTTTGGCCTCGAGGGCTTCGATTAACTCCCGACTCATGCCAGGACCCGATTGGCCGCCAAACCCGTCAACGCCCAAACGTTCCACCTTATCCACGATTTCCTGAACCGAAGGTGTCGACTCGCTGCTGTCATCAACTGAAAGATAGGAAAGCCAATAGGCCTTCACTTCGGGCCGTTGCCGCTTCAGTTCGATCAGCGATTCCTCTACGAAGGAAATGACTATCAGACGACCCAAAGGAGCTTCGGTTCGATCGAAGACATTCAATAAAGAGGCGACGATTTCCGGACCGCACTTGATTTCCACCACCAACGTTGCTTCGGCAGGATTCGCCCGAATCAGCGCTCCCAACAGAGGGATGCCTTCCCCGGCCCACCTAGGATCTTTCCAAGCTCCCGCATCGAGGCCCTCCAGCTCGCTCCAAGCGCTCTTCGAAACCGTCTTCCGAATGCCGGAAACGCGTTCCGTATCGAAGTCATGTATACAAATAACCTCGCCATCGGCAGTCAGGTGAACATCGCACTCCACCCCATCGGCCTCGGCTTGCCAGCCAAGCCGAAATGCGGCCATCGTATTTTCGGGAGCCTCCGCTGAAAAGCCCCGATGGGCGATGATCAGTGGCTCCATAGGGCAACTAGACCGAAATCAGATCAAGCGCTTGCAATCGTTCGAGCACCAATCGAAAGGCGCTCGAAAATCGCTTGGGCGTGAAGCCTACTCGTTGAGTCAAGTTCGGCAATTCCATCCACTCCCCAATCTCGATCTCCTCAGTGTTCAGACGGAAAGGGCCGCTGCCGATCACTCGGTACACTTCGATGAATTCCTGCCCGGTTTCCTCGCAAGGGTTGAGTTTGAAGAGAAATTCGAGCTCATTGCTGGGCTGCCAGCCAAGCTCTTCTTCCAATTCCCGAAACGCCGCTTCCTTGTAAGTCTCTCCGGCGTCGACATGACCCGTGCAAGAAGCATCCCAAGCGCCTGGCCAGGTGTCCTTATTCATAGAACGCTTCTGCATGAACAGTTCGTTCTCTTCATTGAAGACCAACACATGCACCGCCCGGTGCTTGAGGCCTTCCGCATGAACCACGGATCGAGCCTTTTGATCGATCACATTGTCGTATTCGTCAACGACGTCGAAAATATCTTCTTGCATGGGATTCGCTTACTCGTGACCTTGTCGGCCCGCTCTCAAAGCACAGCCGAGACGCGGCAAATTACGAGCCATTTTTTACATTTTTATCCATGTCCAAGATCCCTATCGAAATCATCGCCGAAGCGCTCAACAGCAACAATGTCGACGAGGACACCATATCGAAAGTGATGAACGACATCGCTCACATGGCCCAGGCTATGGCGGACGAGCAAAAAGCAAGTCGCGAGCCGCCGGTGAAGAAGCAATTCATCATTGTGCTCAGCGACCCTCGAGGAACGGTGCCAGACGAGGACTACGTGGGATGGGTCGCCCAGATACCGGAGGACGACAATCCGGGGGCCACCATCGAACGCATCAAACGCGCCGCCTACGAATACAATATTTCGAAGAAAGGCCGCAAGTACCCGGTCAAGAGCATCGGCGAAGCCTGCGAGGCAGTGGGCGCCAAGTTCCAGAAGGAACAAAATGTCTCCATCAAGACCAAGCTGCCGGTAACGATTCTAAAAACCGACAACCTTCTTCCGGAATTGGAAGAGCAGGAATAGCCTCCAGGGGCTCGGATCTGGTATCCTAGCTTAGCCTAGAAGATCCAACGGGACATCCCCGATTGAATCCTCCGCTGCAGGCGCGAGGTCCATGTCCATGCGCGCCATCGCGTTTCGACTTCGCTCGTTCGTGCATTTCGCGCCGTTGTTTGCGATGTTCGCGAAACGTCTCGAGTTGCTCCTCAGTAAGATGCTTCTCGATTGCCTTCGAGCGTTCGCGCATCAAGGCCTCGAAACGCGGCTCCATACTTTGATGAACTTCGCGCATCGCGGCCGCGAACTTCTCGATCTCCCCCTTGACCAACGGCATTTGCTCATCGGTCAATTCGAGCGAACGTTCCAAGCGATTAGCCATGCGATCCACGCTTACGCGGTAAACGTCACGCATGTTGCGATCGTTGCGATCCGGACGATCGCGTCGCTCTTTCATATAATAGAAAGAACCGCCTACGCCAAACAAGGCGCCGATGGTGAAAATCACCGCCAGGATGGCAAGAGCGCCAAATTTGCCTTTGCCGCCAGCGTTCATAGGTACAGGGCCAAATCCTCGATAACGAGAACTTCGCTGAATTCTTCGACCGAGTCCGCTTCTCCTTCGGTGAGTTCGCTAACATCCACGGCGCTCGTCGTCGCGACCGCCATCATCGCGGCCGCTCCCAAACAGGCCCCAAGGGAAATCCGGGCCGTCTTGCGAGAAAAGAGATCGACGATCCCCTCAAGCAATCCGGGCTCGTAGGAAGAAGCGTAGGCGTTGCTTGCCAAGCGCAACTCGGACTCCAGCCGAGCGCGTACTGCAGGGCGCGCATCGATGCGAGGCGGCGTTTCCTCGCGAGCGCGGCGCACGATCTCATCCCATGAGAGTGACGTCTGTTTCTTGGGCGATTCCATTTTTAATCAATAGTTGCTTAAGTTTCTTACGGGCGCGAAAGCTCTTTACCTTAGTTTTAGAAAGGCCCCACCCCATTTGGGCCGCTATTTCCGCCAGCGGCAAGTCTTCTAGATATTGCAAAGTCAACAAGTAGCGATCTTCCTTCCTCAAGAGGGCCAACGCCTTCTGAGCTTGCTCGGTCATCTCGTAATCTCGCCGCTGATCGCTTCTCTCCGACAGGCGCTCGAGCGCCAGTTCGCTCTCTTCCGCATTGTTCGTCGATATCGAGGCCGGGTTGCGGGAGTTCTTCCTGAAGTAATCGTAGCCTGTATTGTAGGCGATCTTGCGCAGCCAATTTTCGAATGGGGCTGTCGCCTGCCAGGAACTCAACTTGCGGAAGGATTTGATGAAGGTGTCCTGCACAAGATCTTCCAGATCGGCTTGATAGGGACAAAACCGGAAAAGGCAGCGCGTGATCATCGTTTGGTGCCGACGGACGATTTCGTCGAACGCCCCGAGATCTCCCTCCAGTGAGGCTTTGACAAGATCCTGATCCGTTAGGGCGTTGTAGTCGCGCATGAATGCCTGTGATTCCGAGTGCTTTCGACGCCGCAGCTTGATCGCTTTCTCGGGCTTTGCGAGCGAAACCTTTCCGCCGCGCGGCGCCTCGATACTAGGCGAACGAACGGACGAATCGATCGAGTCCACAGCCAGCTCTCCGGCCGACGCAAGTCCCATGGCAAGAACCGCTCCGCTCATTGCTAGACCGCCGTCTCCTTCCCAAATTCGCCGAACGGCGAACCGATGCAGGTTCTGCGCATACAGACCCCGCCACTGTTCGTAATTACACGCATGTCAAGCTTTCCTAGCCCCACTGACGCCCAGGATCGCCGTTTGGTTACAGGAGGGAAAAACTTGTTTCGCGATTCGCTTCCCAGCTCTTCGAATCGCAGATTCTCATTGCCCCTAAACAGCTTCAGCCTAGCTTCGAACTACGTTCCCATCCAATCGCGCGGATCGCGCTTTCAAGACTGAAAACCCAATAAAGAGCAAAAATGGAACCTACTGCCACCAAGGAACTTAAAACTCCATACTCCGTTCGCCTCGATCAGGGCGACCCCGAAAGCAAGCGCGAAGAAATCCGGCGTTATTTTCACGAGACCTACGATGCCTACGAGATCCTCTTCGAAACGCTCGCCCAAGACGAAGCCTACTACCGACGGGCTGATCCGCTGCGCCACCCGCTCATTTTCTACTACGGCCACACCGCGACCTTCTTCATGAACAAGCTGCTGCTGGGAAAGTTCGTCGATCAGCGCATCAATCCGAAGTTCGAATTCACCTTCGCCATAGGCGTGGACGAGATGTCCTGGGACGACTTGAACGAGCAACATTACGACTGGCCGCCTGTGGAAGCCGTTCACGAATACCGCAACCAAGTGCGCTCCCTCATCGATCGCCTCATCGACGAAACCCCGCTCAGCCTGCCGGTCGACTGGAACAGTCTCTATTGGGTGATCATGATGGGCATAGAGCACGAACGCATCCATCTGGAAACAAGCAGCGTGCTCATTCGACAGTTGCCTACCGACTTGCTCGATTCCACCCGCCATGATTGGGTGATTTCGCAAGAACGCGATTCGAAGGCTCCCTCCAACGAATTGATTCCCGTTTCCAAAGGGAGCGTGCTGCAAGGTAAAGACCGATCCGATCCCTACTACGGCTGGGACAACGAATACGGTCGTTTAGAATCGGAGATCGCCTCATTCGAAGCTTCCAAATACCTCGTGTCGAATCGCGAGTTCCTCGAGTTCATCGAAGACGCAGGCTACCAAACGGAGTCCTATTGGACGCCCGAGGGCTGGAACTGGGTTCAATACAAGAAAGCGACCTGCCCGCTCTTTTGGCTGCCGCAAGCGGATAGCTCCTATCGCTTCCGCACCATGCTGGAGGAAATCGAAATGCCTTGGTCATGGCCCGCTGAAACGAATTACCTGGAAGCCAAGGCGTTTTGCAATTGGAAAGCCGAAAAGACCGGGCAGCCGATCCGTCTGCCTACCGAAGAGGAATGGTATCGACTGCTCGACTACACGGAGACCCCCGATATCGATAAATGGGACCAAACGCCGGGCAACTTGAATCTCGAAGATGCCGCGTCTTCAGTACCTGTCGACAAGTATGCGTTCGGCAAGGGGTTCTACGATATCCTAGGCAACGTCTGGCAACACACGGAAACGCCTATTCGCGGTTTCTCTGGCTTCGAGGTCCATCCCCTCTACGACGACTTTTCCACGCCCACTTTCGACACCAAGCACAATCTAATAAAAGGCGGTTCTTGGATCTCCACCGGCAACGAAATCGTGCGGGCATCGCGCTACGCGTTCCGGCGCCACTTCTATCAGCACGCGGGCTTTCGCTACATCGCTTCGGAAGCTCCCGTCGAAATTCCCGACGATCGCTACGAAACCGATCCCGAGGTCGTTCCGTACTGCGAACTTCACTACGGGGACAACTACTTCGAAGTGGAGAACTATCCAGAAAGGCTCGCTCAAATCGCCCTCAATCACGTCCAAGGCCGAGCCAAGGCCAAGGCGTTGAACATCGGCTGCAAAACAGGGCGTTCCGCTTTCGAGTTGGCCGTTGAATTCGAAAACGTCACGGGTGTCGATTTCACCGCTCGCATGATTCGCATCGGCGTCGAGCTGAAAGACAAAGGCTACACCCAATACACTCTGCCCGAAGAAGGCGAAATCGTCTCCTTTCACCAGCGCAATCTTCAAGAGCTTGGGCTGGACGCGACCCGACCCAAGGTGGACTTCATGCAGGCCGACATCTCGAACATGAAGTCGGTCTTCTCGGGCTACGATCTCATCCTCTTGGATACCATGTTGGAGAAAGCCTACAATCCGAAGGCCTTTCTCGAGACCGTCCACGAACGCCTGAATGCGAACGGACTGCTCATCATTGCATCCAACTACGATTGGCAGGTCGAACGCACGGAGCGGGAAAATTGGCTCGGCGGTTTCAAAATCAACGGCGAGAACGCGACCACTCTCGATCAGTTGAGCGAACTGCTCGAACCGCGCTTCAAACGCATCGGCGATCCCATCGAAGTCGAACAAGTGATTCGGCGTTCGCGGAGGTCCTTCGAACACAACGCGGTTCAAGTCACTATTTGGGAACTCCGCAGCTGAACCGCGGGCGCTTCTAATCCAATACGAAAATCTCGAAAAGACCTACGCCAGTCGCCCCTGACACGCCGCTCATAATAACCGTGTAGACGCCCTCTCCGACCGTGACGATCATAGCGGCGTCCTTGGATCCTTGAGGAAGCGCTGAGGCGCCCACAGAGGAAAAGGCTGCGGACAAGGCTGTAGCATCGGCATCGTCCCAATCGTCGTTCTGAGCAAGGACTTCGCCATTGGCGTTCAACTCCAAACGCGGATCCGCCAATGCGCCGTCGACATTGCGATTCGTAAGGTCAGGACCGATTCCACGTATCAGCAAACGCATGTCGGCAGGACCCAACACCGTGAAGCCTCCTATCATTACCGACGACCCCTCTCCCACGAAGCCGCGGGCCGACAAATTGGTCAGCCGAGCATCAACCTTGGTTTCGCTCGCCACTTCGTACAATTCCAAGAGAGCGACTCCGGTAGAGCCGAAGCTATCCGTCAGCAATGCCGTGTAAACGCCTGTCCCGTAATCCCCCACAACGGCAGCGTCCTTAGAACTGTTGGCGATGCTGAAAGCTCCCGTGCTCGATTCTAAATCGGTCAGTTCGAACTCGCTCATCAGTTCACTCCAGTCATCGTTGCTCGCCACTTCCGTTCCGTCCGGAAAGCTCTTAACGCTCAAAGAAGGATCGGGCAGCGTATTGGCCACCTGAAATTCCTCGAGTTTTGGCCCAACGCTTCGGGCAAGCAATCTCAATGAATCCTCGCCTTCGATTCCAAATCCCGCGATGAGAATCTGCGATCCCGTTCCAACGAACGCTCGAGTACTGAGATTAGCCAACCGGCTCCGCAAAACCAATCCACTCGAATCGATGTACACTGGCGCCGAAACGCCTTCTTCATTGTAAGCGCTGACCCGATACGTGTAGGCGACTCCAGGCTCCGCTGTCGTATCCAGATATGAAGTCGTATTTGCAGGAGTCCGCGCGATTTCCAACCACTGTCCTGCATCGCGAATAGAGCGTTCTATTAAGTAGCCGAGCTCGAAATCGGAGTTATCGGTCCAAGTGATGAGAATACCGTCTACGCGCGTTTCATCGCCCCCCCC
>Ga0066825_10000044_pt1 | contig 47856 bp, 35 predicted proteins | sample ETNtaG_6_FD_65608 | JGI IMG/M metagenome (GOLD analysis project Ga0066825, IMG submission 65608) | Marine microbial and viral communities from oxygen minimum zone, Eastern Pacific Ocean - ETNP201306SV45 | ecosystem: Environmental > Aquatic > Marine > Oceanic | place: Pacific Ocean: Eastern...
ACCAGGCCGTCGTTGCCGATTTCGTAGGTCTCGTAGGGCTTGTCCTCGAAGAGGGCGAGTTTCCAATCGCCGCGGCGATAGGCCCAGGAGTCGCGACCGGTATCCCAGAAAAGTTCTTCATGCAATTCGTCGACTTCGCCGCGCGCGAGCGGGAGCAGGCTCTTGGAATCCAGGGCCTTCTTCGGCTTCGCTCCCGTGATATCGGCGATGGTCGCGAAGATGTCGCGGTGAGTAACCATGGCGTCGCTACGCAAGCCGCTGGCAATGCCCTTGGGCCAACTGACGAACATGGGTACTTTGATGCCGCCATCGGCCACGCAATATTTGAATACGTACAGCGGACCGTTGTTGGCGTAGGATTGATGAGAGCCGCCGTTGTCGGAGGAGAAGAAAATGAAAGTGTTATCGAGGACGCCCTTGTCTTCGAGCGCTCGAGTGATGCGTGCTAGCGCTTTGTCGACCATTTCCAGGTGAACGAGGTACTTCTTGCGGCCGTAGGGGTCGACTTTAACCAAGTGGGCGACGTCGCTATACCACTTCTTGAATTCCTCTTTCTTGGGATCCCAGTAGGGATACTCCCAGGATTCGGCGTTGGCGTCACGATTGAATGGATACTTGGGGATGTCGTACTTCTCCGCGTACTCGTCGGGTACGGCAGTCAGGAGGGTGTGGACGGCGTTGAACTCGAGCTGAAGATAGAAGGGCTCGTCTGCAGAACGTTCGATGAAGTCGACCGATTCGTTAGTGAAGATATCCGTTGTGTTGGTGTTCTCGTAGGAAACCTTCTCGCGATTCTTGGAGAGCGGTCCCATCCAGTGCCAGTTGCGGCCTTCGGTGCTGCCCGCTTGGCGTTTCTCGTAGGCATCCTTGTCTTTCTCGCTGAGAAGGAAGAAATCCCAGGAGTGGTATTCGAAGCCTAGATACTCGTCGAAGCCATGATCGAGGGGAAAGGGCTTGTCGCCGAAGTTGAGGTGCGTTTTGCCAACCTTCATGGTCTTGTAACCCTGATCGCGGAGCAGCTCGGCAATGGTTTGCTCGTCGTTGGGCAGTCCACCCTGACCGTACCAATAGGCGCCCCAGCGGGTTTGGTAGCGTCCAGTGGAGAAACCGAGCCGGGCCGTGCTGCAAATGGGCGAGCTAGAGTAGGCGTCGGTGAAGACGATTCCGCTTTCGGCAAGGCGATCGATGTTGGGCGTGTGGACGTCTTCGGCGACGACGTCCTGGAAACTCACATCAGCATAGCCGAGGTCGTCGACCAGGATGCAGATGAAGTTCGGTTTGGATGATTGGGAAAGGAGGGCCGAGGTCGCCACTAGACTGGCGAGCCAAAGGAGGGATTTCGTAAAGCGCATTGCGGATAAGTTTTTGTTCGGTTCGAGAAGCGGTTTGCTTTCGAATAAGGGCGCCCGAACTGATTCCTTATGGCAAGTTCTGTTCTCCTAGAATATTCGGCCCCTCTCCGAAATCCAGCTGCTAATGCCAAGCTGAATGATTGTAATAGCAACGCCGTGGGACGTCGTGGACGAGGGCGGGAAATGCTTTGTCGTTCCTGGCGAGAGGCTATTAGGCCCCCTTTTTGCAGCAGGACTGACCGCTTGTTTTGCCTTGGTCGAGATCGACTATCGAGCAACCGTCTCCTTCGCCGTTTCCACAGTTCGCCTTATCTCCTGCAGCGCCCTGGCAGCAAGATTTGCCAGTTGAGTTCGATTCGGAATTAGCCTCGCCGAATACGGTCGCGTGCGTTTTGTCATGCTCTTCCCAGCCATGTCGAATGAACTTGCTGACGATGCCAGCATGGTTGCGAGCGATCTCAATAGCTTCCTGACTTTTGCCAATGGCGGTGATCGAGATGCCGTTTTCTAGGTTTTCGATGCGAATTTCGATGTCTTCGTAGTGACGGACGAACTCGACGTAAGCAGGATCCCAGCCCCTAACCATCTTGCCACCTGACAACCGTTCCTCCATCTGCTTGACGTGCGATTGGAGAAGCTTGACCGCTTGGGGGTCCTTCGAGGTGGTTTTCGAGGTGTAGCCGTTTTCGGTTTCCGTGACCTCGCGTTCGAAAAGATTGTGGCTGTCGAAGAGACCATGAATGGTTTCCTTGAATTCCGATGGCATTCCGTTTGCCGATGCGATTGCGCTGGCGAATGCGATAATGGCGAGGGCGATAATAGTGGTTAGCGCGCGTTTCGATTTCATAGATTTGTTGGCGTTTTACTTGTCTCTTCCCCTTATTCGCGCCACGAGCTTGATGAGTGGTCGCCGTTTGGATAAGAGCTAGATTAATGAATATTACTTTATTCCTATATGGGAATGTTTAATGAACGAATTGTCAACTGGGATGAATGCTCAAAATAAGATGGATCGAGAATCATTGGAAAAAGTGGCTCGTTTTTTCAGCGCTTTTTCCGACGCGACCCGTTTGGCGATTCTAATGGAATTGAAGCAAGGGGCCCAGGGGGTGGGGGAACTTGTCGACCGCGTGGGGGGATCGCAGGGCAATATTTCGAAACAATTGAATCTTCTTTATGAGCATGGTCTCCTCAGTCGGGAAAAACGTGGAACGAAGGTTTTCTATTCGATACGCGACAAGATTATTTTCCAGCTTTGCAGGCAGGTGTGCGACAAGCTGAATCGAGATGCTCAGAGTGGGTCTGAATTGATCTATCACATCTGACGCATTCTCTTCCGAGAAAGAATGAGGAAGGGAGCGTTCAGTGAAAAAGAAGTGTATCGGGTCTGTAGAGTCGGGTTTGCCCGGCGACTGGAATGAGCCGCATCTCGAAATAATCTCGATTCTATCTTTTGGGCGAATCGGTTGACTTGGAGATGGGTAAGAGCAGTCTCGGGCGTTATGAGAGCTGTAATTTTGAAGGCGCTTGCTGCGTCGATGTTTTGGGCGCTGGTTGCGAGTTCGAGTTTGGGAGATGGTTTTGTTTTCTTTTCCGTTTCCGGTGAGAATCGGATCGCCGTATACGAGCAAGACAGGAAATCGGGACGACTGAGTTTTTCCAGCGAGATCAAAACGGATGGCAGTCCCAAGGCCTTGGCATTGTCGCCGGATGGCAAATCGATCTTCACGACGCTGCTGAACGATGGGGGGCTCGCGAGCTTTAGCGTGGATCCATCGAGTGGGACGCTTAAGCAGCTCAGCAGTTCTCCCGTTGCCGCTCATGGGTCGTTCCTGCAAGTGGACAAGTCGGGGCGTTTCTTGCTTTCGTCCTACTATGGGACGGGGCAGGTGATGGTTCACTCGATCGATGGAGGACAGCTTGGAGGCGCTCCTTCGCAGACGATCAGTACCGATGAAAGAGCCCATTCGATTATCGTGGATCCGAGCAATCGTTTCGCGTTCGTGTCCCACACGCGTCCGAATTCAATTCATCAATTTCGTTTGGACTTGGAAGGTGGTTTGCTATTGCCCGGGTCCGAACCGATTCTCAAGCGTGAAACCGTGGCTGGGCCGAGACACTTGCGTTTCGGTTCGAATGGTAAGTTCGCTTACGGCAGCGACGAACAGGGTCTATCAGTGACAACCTATCGTTTCGATGCCGCGAAGGGGACGCTTCAGCCGATTCAGCAGATGTCGACGTTTCCAAAAGACGTCACCCAAGGATCCACCTCGGACATACGTGTCCATCCAAGTGGACGATTTGTTTACGTAATCAATCGGAGCTTCGATACGATCGCCGTTTTCGAAGTGGGGCAAGGGAAGGGGACGCTTTCCTTTGTGGAGCGTGTCGAGTGCGAACCCTTGTCTCGCAGCTGCGCGTTTTCCGACGATGGGCGTTTTCTCTACTCGGCGAGCAGTCGCAATGGAAAGGTCGCGGTGTACGGAGTTAATGGGAGAAATGGAAAGTTAGATCGCATCGACACCGTCGACGTAGGGCCCGGAATTTGGTGGGTTTGTTTTTTGGATAAGGATTGAGGATTTTACGGCCGCGAAAAGGCGCGAAAATATCTTCATGATGGAATTGGTGGCTTGGCTAAGAGGTAGCGGCCGATCTCCGAGCGGGTCCATCGTTTGTAATTGCTGTAGGACGATTGCGTCATTCAGTGACTCCCACGCGAGAGGGCGGAAAAAATCGAATTTTCTTTTAGCGGGTTTTTCGGTTTTGCGTGTTGTGAAGTTGAGACATAACGTTTCGAGCGAAAATGCCCCTCCAAGATTCAGATCAAGCCCGCTGGTTTGCGGAAGAAGCCTTACCTCATGAAGCGGAGCTTCGCTCTTGGTTGAAGGGTCGTTTTTCGGCGATCGAGGATATCGACGACCTGATCCAGGAGAGCTATTCGCGTTTGCTGAAGGTGCATGACTCGGGTCCGGTGGCGAATCCTCGGGCCTTTCTTTTCGTGACGACGCGCAATCTAGCCCTGAACCAGCTCAGGCACATGCGTTACGAACGTCCTTCTGAGGGACAAGAAGTCGATCCGATGAGCATTGTCGACGAGGTAAATAGCGCTCCGGAATCCATTGCTAAGGAGGAGGAACTACAGCAGCTCATAAAAGCCATCCAGTCATTGCCGACGCGTTGTCGCCAAGTGATGACGCTGCGCAAGATTTACGGACTGTCCCAGAAAGAGGTGGCCAGTCGCTTGGGCATTTCCGTCCACACGGTCGAAGCCCAGGGCAGCATCGGGTTGCGAAAGTGCATCGAGTACTTTCGGCGCCATGGCTATCTAGCCCATCTCAAAACATGAATGAGATTACGAATCAATTTCCTGACAATCCCGAGATCGAACGCGAAGCCGCTGATTGGGCTATTCGATTGGATCGCGGCCTCACTGCCGAGGAACAGGATGCTTATACGGACTGGCTGGCTGAGGACGAGCGTCACAAAGAAGCCATGGCAATGTATAGGTGGGGTTGGGACGAATTCGACCGTCTCGCTGGCTTGCAGACGACTCACCAGGCTCAGGTCGATCCGGACTTGCTTGCGCCCGGAAATCGCTTTGCTCGCAAGTCGCCTGTAATCAAGATTCTGTTCGGAGCTCTTCCGCTGGCTGCGGCATTGGCGATTGCGGCGATATTGTTCGTATCGAACAATGCTTCCGACGAAACGAATTTCAGTTCCAAGCCCGCGGTAGAGTTAATTGCTCGAATCGAGCAACAAGCGCTGCCTGATGGGTCGATTATTTTTCTCAATCGTGGAGCTCAACTTGAAACTGACTATTCGCTGCAAGAACGCCGAGTGCGCTTGTTGCGAGGCGAGGCTAATTTCGACGTAGCCAAAGATCCCGAACGCCCCTTCATCGTGAATGTCGCCGGCGTAGATGTTCGAGCCGTGGGGACCGAGTTTAATGTTCGACTCGCAAACGGAGCAGTCGATGTAATCGTTTCAAAGGGGATTGTGGAGGTCAGCGCAGTCGATGCTCCGACGAATTTGGAATCGCCTAGATTGGAAGTCGGGCAACGCGCGATTATGACCCTGGGCGATGATCCGAGTGTGGATGTAAGCGATCTGAGCGATCGTGAGATGGACCGGGAACTTGGTTGGCAGCCTCGATTGCTCGACTTCGATTCTACTCCAATGCGAGAGATTATTCAGGCATTCAATCGACGCAATGAAGTGCAGCTTGTTTTGGAGGGCGAAGCGATTCAGTCGCTTCAGTTAAGCAGCGTATTTTGGTCGGATAATGTCGAAGGATTCGTGCGCCTAATGGAGAAGCAGTTCGACATAGTGGCCGAATGGCGAGGCAGTACGGAGATCGTATTGCGATAGAGGTAGAAACACGCGCAATAGAATTCGATGTACGACGCGCGTTTTGGGCTCTTGCTGGCGATTGGATTGGCGGCGGTTCTGTGTTCGTGCGCCGGTCTCGATAAGTCCGATATAGACATTCCCGAAGGCTACGCCCCGGGTACCCTGAAAGAATTCGCAAAGCAAGCCAAGGTGGAGATCGTATTCAACGCTCCCAGGCTTGAAGGAATAAAGACGAATCCAGTAGAAGGGCGGATGACGCCTCAAGCGGCGCTGGATGCTATGCTCTCGGGGACGGCGCTGTCGTTCGCAGTGGATGTTGAAACAGGAGCCTATGCCATTGTGCTAGATGAAATTTCCGATACGCTCATGCGAGAACGAGAAAGCGTATCTGTAATTGGATATTCAGACAAAGACTGGAAAAAAATGAAATTCTTTTAATGGAAACGAAGGCGTCATGTTTTGTAAGGGAGCAACCCCTAACCTCCAATGTTCGACGCATCGTTACCTTCTGCTCTCACATGTTCTTCTGTAGACATGCAGTCTGGCGAACGGTTGCGTTTACGATGCTTGCCATGATTGGGTTTCCTTCATATGCGACCGCTGAGACGGCCTGCAGATTCGATTTGGAAGCGGGTCAGGCGAGCGAAACGCTCAAGCGTTTTGCCATGCAGGCTAAACTGGGTATCGTATTCGATCCCCGGAATGTGGAAGGCGTGCAAACCCAAAGTGTAGTTGGGGTGTTGTTCCCGAGTGAGGCGCTTGCGCGAATGCTCGAAAATACGGTTCTGGTTTCCGATCAAGATCAGGAAACCGGAGCATTTGCGGTAACGCGTTTGGAAGTCGAAGAAGACGAATCGTCCTCTGCTTCGGATGCCCTTGCCAATCAGATCGATGAAATATCGGTAGCGGCTCTCAACCGTGAATTCCAACCTGACAATACTACACCTATGAAAGAAAAGAAGAATAACATCAGCGGTCTATTCAAAGGACTGCTTGCGCTTGTGGCTACAGGCGCTCCGAATCTCTCTGCTCAAGAGGGAGGCGACAATAAAGAGATTTTCGAGCTCTCGCCTTTTATGGTAAGCTCGGATGACGACGCTGGATATCGCGCAACCTCGACCCTGGCGGGCTCTCGCTTGAACATGCAGTTGAAGGACGTCGGGTCTGCGGTGTCGGTTATGACTGAGGAGTTCATGGACGATACCGGCGCTACGAACGCGGGGACTTTGCTTTCCTACGGTTTGAGTACTGAAGTGGCATCGGGAGACCAAGGAAATTATTCAGCCTCTGGAGCTTCTGGCGATGGTAGGCAATCTCAGAAAGGAGCTCGCGTAAATCCTCAAGGAGGACAGCGCATTCGCGGGCTGGCTTCGGCGACGCTGACGAGAGGCTATTTTCTGACGAGCATTCCTTTCGACAAGTACAACACGGGCGCGGTGACGATTAATCGAGGGCCCAATTCCCTGTTGTTCGGGGTCGGCAGTCCCGGAGGCGTTATCAATAACGGGATAAAAGGCGCTACGATTGGAAGGCAATTTGGCGAAGTCGAAGTCCGTATTGGCGAACGTGGGAGCCATCGCGTTTCGTTGGATTACAACAAAACGCTCATCGAAAATCGCCTTGCGCTCAGGTTTTCTCTGCTGGAATCGGATACGAAATTCCAGCAAAGACCTGCTTACGAGGAGTCCTCGCGGCAATTCTTCGCCTTGGAGGGCATCCTATCTAAGAACGAGAACGTCGATTGGCTAGGTGCGACTACTTTGCGGGCCAACTACGAAAATGGCATTATCGAAGGTTCTCCAGTTAACAATATACCGATGTACGACGCGGTGTCGCACTGGTTTGGATTGCCGGACAATATCGATGAGGTGCACGCGATTACGGGTGTGGCGAAAGCTCCGTTTGTGGCTAATTACCAGCCCAAGTGGACGGTCGACAATAGCCAAGGCGCGTACGGGGCTTCCGATTTGGAAAACTTCGGTCCCAATCGGAATGCCTACTGGGAGCATCTGCCAGTGGTATACAACGATCCAACGTCGACTGAGAGTTCGGTGGGTCTGCCTGATGCATCGATTGACGGCGTGCTTGCTCGCGTGCAGTGGGGGAAGACCAGCGACGAGCCCGATTTTGGCCGAGCGGACTTGATCATGAGCGAGAACTACTTTGGGCAAAATCGCTCAGGCAGCGGACTGAGAGCTCCTGGCTTTTCGTATCCCAACATTATCGATACGAACGTATACGACAATCGTCGCATGCTCTTGACTGGAACGAGCCAATGGGTGGAACACGATTTCGATGTTAACAATATCCGGCTCGAGCAGACCTTTATGGACAACAAGGCGGGAATCGAATTCGCCTACAATGCTGAGAACTATGCTCGTCAGGAGCACATGCCAGCGTCCAATGGCCACCGTCAAAGCATCATGGTGGATCTGAACGAAAGGCTTTCGAACGGTATGGTGAATCCCAATGTCGGTCGCCCATTCTTTTTCGACATGGGAACCGATGACCGGAACATTAACCATACGGACCGCGAGGCTTATCAAGCAACGGCGTTCTACGAGCTCGATCTCTCCAACAATGATAACTGGACCAGCTGGTTGGGACGCCATGTGCTCACGGGATTCGCTGGTTCCCAGACGATTGACAACAAGGACTTTCGATACCGTCCCGTGATGATGGATATCGACGACAGTACAGACATCAGATCCTACCAGAATAATAAGCTTCACGCGTGGCGTCGAAATATTCCCACTGTGGTTTATCTGGCGCCATCGATGCTCGGATCCAATTACCGTTCTCTCTCGGATATGCGAATCGAGAACTATTGGCATGGACGCACTCCGCAAGCAGGGGATATCGTGACTCAGCAGTATCAAACCTGGACCCCGACTTGGAAGGGCGAAGGCTCCGAGCACGACCTGTTCTTTCAAGATGACTTCGTAGTCGAGGAATTCCTCATCAATGGAGGTCGTTCGCGTCGCAAAATCGATTCGGAAGTGATTAGCTCCCAGAGTCACTGGTTCAATGGCAATGTCGTTACCGTCGTTGGCTGGAGAAGCGATGAAATGACGGATACGCGTCGCGTCCAAAACTCCGTCTACAATGAAATGGCGCCGGACACCAATAACTTCCGCTTCGCTAGCGGCGAAATGGATCCGGGCTCATTCATCTTGGGCGAGTTGGAAGACGATAAAACGACCCAATCTGGAAACACCTTTTCGGGAAGTATCGTTGCCCACGTACCGAAGAACTGGTTGAAGCTTCCTTACGATTCTCAGTTGAGCTTCCATTACAGCGAGTCCGAGAATTTCTCGGCTTCAGGAGTTCGCAGAACGCTTCTTGGAGACTTGCTTCCAGCGCCGACGGGGGAAACCACTGAGCAAGGCTTTACGCTGAATACCTTGAACAATCGCTTGTCCATCCGTTTGAACTGGTTCGAGACGTCCAGCAGTTACGCAACTGGAACCGGCGTTGGCGCCCCAGGGTGGGTGAATGGCGGCATGCAGCGTTGGAGAGATGCTGAAACCGGAGGCATGACTTTTGACGAGGCCATGGCGTTGAATACCGAGCTCACAGGGACGGATGTTTCCCATCTGTTCAGCAGCTACCAGGATATCTACGATGAAGCGCTGAACATGCTTCCTCAGCAAGTGAAAGATCGCTGGGAAGGCTGGGACGATGGAGGCGCTGGCAAGTTTGGCGTTTGGACTCCGAACCCGGGTCAATCGGCTACCAGAGACTTCGTTGCCGAAGGTTTCGAGGTGGATGTCACGGGAAGGCTGACGGAAGGCTGGACCGTTTCATTCAATGTGGCTGAACAAGAAACCGTTACTTCCAACTCTTCGCCGGTCGCTTCAGCGTTCGCGTTTGAGGTTGCCGAGAACTATGCGAATTCCCCATTGGGCAACATGATCGATTCGCCCAATCTGTCGGAACCGCAGACTTGGTCTCAACGTTGGGTTACAACTGCGATCAATCCTATCGTAGCCGCGATTTCCAAGGATGGCCAGGTCTCTCAGGAGCAGCGGAAGTGGCGCGCGAATTTCGTCACCAACTATACCTTCACCGAAGGCGCTCTAAAGGGTTTCCAGTTAGGCGGCGCGCTTCGTTGGCAGGATAAGATAGCTACCGGTTATCACGTTGAGGTTACTGAAGATGGACGCGTGTTCCCGATCATCGATCAACCGTTTTTCGGTGAAGCAGAAACGAATGGGGATCTTTGGGTCAAATATGGCCGCCCGATTCGCAATGATAGTGCCGATTGGAAGATTCAGCTTAATCTGAGAAATATCTATCGTAGTAACGGCGACTTCATTCCAATTCTGACGAACCCAGACGGACGTCACGCGATTTACCGGAATTCGAATCCTGAAGAGATCTTCCTTACGAATACCATTAGCTTCTAATCTATTTTATAGATCGAATTTTCTAGGGTCCTACTTGAATTAAAGTGGGGCCCTTTTTTCTCTATTTGATTCGGTTGAAGAGCATGGGCAATGGCTCATTGAACTCTCTGCCTTAAGGTGTTCGACTTGACTCGATTGCCGCTAGCGGAAGATGAATCTAGGTCAGGGAAACGAACAGCTATGGCGTTGAAGTTGGATCGATTGGCGGCGACTGTTTCATTGCTCCAAATTCGGTTCGATACTCTGCTATACGGTGCGCGAGGCTCCGTTGAAATAGGGTCCTATTGAGACTGCGAGTGCTTCAGCTTGCGTTTCAGGCTGGCGAGGTGGGTTTGCACGCTCTCGAGTTCGTGCTCTAGGTGATTGATGTCGTCTTCGAGGGTCGCATGTCCGAGATTGTCGATGTGCTGTCGCTCGAGTTGTTCTTCCGCTTCGAGTTGGGCTTCTTGCATGCCGTTCATGATGACGCCGATGAAAAGGTTGAGCATGACCATAGTGCCGAAGAGTACGAAGGAAACGAAATAGAGGACAGCGATGATGGGTTGAGCCTGGTCTTCGATGATTAGATCCAGATTGCCGTCATATCCGTATTCGGCAGCGCCATACATATTGATGTACATGAGATCGGTCCAGTCCTCGAGGGTGACGACGCGGAAGAGGGAGAGCAGCGAGTCTTGCAGCGTCCCGAAATGAAGCGGATCATTTCGGCCAAACAGCATGGTGCCGGTGACTCCGTATATGTAGAAGAGAATCGAGAGAAGCAGGCCGACGTAGACCATCGAAGGCATGCTGCGAAGGAGGGCGCCGACGAGCAGCTGAAGCTTGGGCAGGACGGTGATGAGTCGCAACACGCGCAGGATGCGGGCGAGTCGGAGCACTGCAATGTACTGAGCATCGAAAGGCAGGAAGCAGACGGCCACAATAATGAAGTCGAAAACGTTCCAACCGTCGTAGAAGTAACGCCAAGGACGTTTACCCTCGGCCAGGATCTTGATGACGATCTCGATGACGAAGATGCCAAGAATCGCGTTGTCTAGGAAGTGCAGTATAGCGCTGTATTCGCGGTAGATAGCAGGATAGGTTTCCAGGCCGATGACTACGGCGGCGAGCAAGATGACGCCGACGATGGTATTCTGGAACCAGCTGGATGTGTGAATTCTCGTGAAAAAGGCGCTCATAGGTGAAAGTGTTGCATTAGTCTCCCTCATTGAAGGGGGCATTAGAGGGAAGTGGAGCGGGGGATCAAGAGTTGCGTGAGTAGTAGCGAAATTTTCGAACTAAAGTGAGAGGATGATTGGAGTGAGTTGGTATAACAGGGATCCCGCAGCTTCGCGGCGGAAGCAGGATCTCGGCTTGGCCGAGAGCAGGTTTGAGTGCCCTGAATCCATGTTCACCTGTTGCCGCTCGCGGCATCCTGTCGATGCGGAGGAACATGCCTGTTCAAATATTCTCTTAATAAAGATTCTGCTGACAGTGGAGTGCGATGACGCATAGTCTCATGGAATGAGACTTCGAGGAAAGGTAGCTCTGATAACGGGGGCGGGCTCCGGAATTGGGTTGGCAACCGTTTTGAAATTCGTGGAAGAGGGTGCCAAAGTGGTGGCGACCGATATCGAGACAAACGAGATCGCTCAGCGCTTTTCCGAGAGTGGCGACGTCCTGGTAGAGAAGGGCGATGTTACGAGCGCTGAAGACTCCAAGGCGGCAGTCGAGGCTGCTGTAGAGCGCTTCGGAAAACTGGATACATTAGTGAATTCGGCGGGTATCACCCCTCGGACCCTGGGGCCGGGCGCTGACTTGGAGACGCGCTGGGAGGCGGTATTGAATGTCAATGTGAAGGGGGCGGTCTTGATGTCGAATGTTGCTGCGGATGCGTTTAGAAACGGTAGTGGAGGATCGATTGTGAATGTAGGATCCATAATGGGGCTAGTCGGCTATCCGACGACCCTGCCATTTTCAGACGGGTTCAATCCCTATCCCGCGAGCAAGGGAGCCATTTCCCAGTTAACCCGTGACATGGGCGTGAGATTGGCTCCCGAGGGAATACGGGTGAATGCGGTGTGTCCCGGCTTCGTCTACACCCCGCTGACGGACAATGTCACCCAAAACACCGAGATCCATGAGTCGATGAAGTCGCTCCATCCGATCGGTCGATTGGGCGAGGCAGAGGAAGTGGCTAATGTGATTGCGTTCCTCGCTTCGGACGAAGCCTCGTTCGTTGCAGGCGCCGTTTGGACGGTCGACGGCGGATACACGGCCCAGTGATCTACTGTGATGCCAATTGGGCCTCGAGTTTCTTTAGGCGGGCAAGCTTCGCGCTGACTCGAGTTCGGTATCGTCTCTGCCTTTCTGCGCTCTTACGGCGTTTTTGGTCTGCGGATACTGGTGGTCGCCCTCGCTTGATTCTGAGAACATTGTCTGGCTTTGTGAATACGCCTCGTCGACGAAAGGCTGCGGGAGCGGATACGAATGATTGGATCCAAAGTGGGGGGTAGTCGAACCAGGCTTTATCGGCGATGCGGTCAGGGTCATTCACCCATTTGGGCGCATCGACACCCGCTCGATCAGCTAGCCATTCGACATATGCGGCGAGGTAGGCATCGCATTGGCCATGGTCTTTCAAGCGCGCTCGCAATAGCGGTGGGGGATCTACAATGCGATCAGCGAAACCAGGTCGGCTATGAACCTTGAGCAGTTCATGTTGCCAATCGCGAACAGCGCGACCGAAGTCTTCGGCGTTTTGAATGCCTTCGCAGACTTCAGCGGCGGTACTAGGTCGTTTCCATTCCTTACGCATGATCTGAGTCTATTAGGTTTTGAAGGAGTTGAGCGTCTTGTGGACGAATAATGTCATTGGGGTAGAATGCGTCTACCGCCTCTTGTATCTCATTCAATGAATTGATTTCCATTTTGCCGATTAGTAAGCGGAGATCTTCGATGTCGCCCTGGTACGCTCCGATTGGTCGTCTGCACGCGAGCGCTTTCATTGCTAGCAAATACTTCGATGAAGGGACCTGGACGATCAGTCCGGTATCGTCTTCGATATCGGCGAGGCGTCGTTTCACTTCTTTTATTGGCGATACGAACTGCTCGACGTTCGAGTTGAGCCAATCGTCAGGAATATCAAGCTCTTTAGCGACTGCCTTAACGAGACGTTCGCCTTCCTCTTTGGGTCTTAGAATCGCGTCGATATCGCGGGTCGCTTCGCGACTGTCGAAGGCAAGCAAAAAGGCTGCTCCACCATAGATGGAGATCTCCAATGCGATGCCTTCATCGCTCGCTTTCTGTCCGAGTCGACTCAAAGCGAATATTATATCGTCACGATTCATTTTAAATAAAACGTAACGTTATGAAAAAAATAAGTCAATAGTTGCGTAAACTTCTAAATATCCAGGATTTGGCGATTGAGATACGCCAATCGACTGTCAGTTTAGGTAGCGATGAGATCGCATGAAATTGATTACGAATTGCATGGCGATGACATGCAAATGGTGGAGGTGGAATTGGATCCGCAGGAGACTGTGATTGCCGAAGCGGGATCCATGAACTGGATGGAAGAGGGCATCGACTTCGAGACGAAGATGGGCGATGGCTCGGATCCCAATAAAGGCGTCTTCGGCAAGCTTCTGGATGTGGGCAAGCGCGTGCTGACGGCGGAGTCGCTTTTCCTCGCCCACTTCACGAATCATGGATTCGATAAGCGACGGGTGACTTTTGCGGCGCCTTATCCGGGCAAGATCATTCCGATCGATTTAGCCGAAATCGGAGGCCAGATCCTATGTCAGAAGGACGCGTTTCTCTGCGCCGCTTTGGGCACGAGCGTGAGCATTGCTTTCAACAAACGTCTGGGCGCGGGTTTCTTCGGAGGCGAGGGGTTTATTTTGGAAAAGCTGGAAGGCGATGGCATGGCCTTCATGCACGCTGGCGGCACTGTGGTTAGAAAGGAACTACGCGGCGAAACCTTGAGAGTGGATACGGGCTGTATCGTCGGATTCTCCTCGGGCATTGACTATGACATCCAGCTCGCGGGCGGCTTGAAGTCGATGTTCTTTGGCGGGGAAGGCATGTTTTTGGCCACCTTACGCGGAACCGGAGTGGTTTACTTGCAGAGCCTGCCATTCTCGCGTCTAGCGGATCGAATTATCCAACACGCTCCCTCGCGTGGTGGAGACGCTAAAGGCGAAGGGTCGGTGCTCGGCGGCATTGGCCGAATGCTCGATGGCGACCGCTAGAGGGTTTTGGATTTAACAGGGATCCCGCGTTGCGGGAGCAGGTTATTGTTAACAGGATGCGGTCGCTTCGCTCCCTGGTATGATCTCGCTGCGCGAGCGCATGATGGGTTTTGGGGCCGATGTAGGAGCTTGCTCGTAAGCGAAACGCCCCGTTCTCAATCGCCTGTAAACAGGCTCCTACACTTGATTCTCCAATCATGTAGGCCCCGCTCCGCGGGACCATCATGTTGGCTCAATTGATCGAGCCGTATCCTGTTAAAATCTGTGCGGCTAGGCGATCTTCGTAAGACAATTCGAACTAGATTTCCCAGCCGGGACGAACGGGTTCTCTAATGAACTCGTCGGCTTCGGGCAGGCCGATGGCTTTCATGTTCTTGGCGTCCCATTTAATCTTGGCGCCGCCCATGCGAACGGAGAGCACGCCAAGCAGGGCAATTTCGGTCAAGCGCGAGGCGTATTCGAAATTCGAACTCGCGGCAGGGCCGCCTTTGATGGCGTCGATCCAATCGCGGTGGTGTCCGCCTACGCGGCGAATCGTCTTTTTGGGACGCTTGAGGTCGCGGCGGAATTCTTGGGGAAAGATGCGGGGGCTGCCGCCAGCGCCGTCGCACTGAATGGTTCCTTTGCTGCCTTCGAAGAGCAGTCCGCGTTTAGACAGCTGAAAGTTGTCGGGAAAGCTCTCATGGTGGTCGGGGCGAGCCGAGCCGGCATACCAGTTTATCTTCATGGCCTTTTGCTTGCCCTTGGCTTTGAAGTCAAAGTATCCGATTTCCCCGTACGGAGCGATTTCTTCGTTGCTCTGGCCGACTGGGTAAATCTGAACCGTCTCGGGTTCCTTGAGATCGTAGGCCCACACGGTAGCATCCATGTCGTGACAAGCGAAGTCGCCGATGGCGCCGCAACCGAAACGCCAGAAGTCGCGCCAGGTCACTGGCGTGTATTCTTTGTGGTAGGGAATCTCCGTTTGCGGTCCCAACCAGAGGTCCCAGTTGAAATCGACAGGCGGGGTCGTCGTGCCAAGCGGCAGGCCGCTGAGCCCATTGGTCCAGCGAGTCGCGTGACACCAGGAGTGAGATTGGGTTACCTTGCCGATGGAGCCGGCGCGAAGCAGTTCGACCGTTTGGCGAATGCCCTCGGAGCTGTGACCCATGTTGCCCATTTGGGTGGCGACGCCGGTTTCTTTGGCGATCTCGGCCAGCTTGCGATTCTCCCAGAGGTTGTGAGCCATGGGCTTTTCGACGTACACATGCTTGCCGGCCCGCATGGCGTTGGCCGCGATGAAGGCGTGAGTGTGGTCGGGCGTGGCGCAGAGAATGGCGTCGAGCGAACTTTCCTTCTCCAGCATCTCGCGAAAGTCTATGTATTCGCCGATTTTGTAGTTGGGCGTTTTCTCTCGGTAGTGGTCTTCGATGATATCCTTCACAGGACCGCGTCCGGCGATGGCCTTGTAGTAGAATGCGTTCAGGTCCCAGTACTCGGCAGGGTCGGCGATGGCTGTGATCTGCACGTCCTCGAGGGGGAGGAGCTGCTTGGTATTGTGGCGGCCTTGTCCGCCCACGCCGACGATGCCGACATTTACCTTTTCGCTCGGAGCGACGAAATTAGCTCCGCCCAGAACGTGGCGGGGAATAATGGTGGGAAAAGAGATTGCGGCTGTCGTGGCGGCTGCCGACTTCACGAAGCTTCTACGCGATACGGTCATGATGGTATGGGGTTGTAGTAGGGTCTGAGATGAGGATCGCATTTTACGCGTCCAAATTTAGAAAAATTCTCTCCCATTGTGCGGAGGGAGTCCAGAACGTAACCGCCTCTTACTTAAGAAGTGACCCTTAGAATGCGAGATCGACCGCTACCTTTTTCCATTGAGGAGTCTGCTCGTATGAGGTTGGCTTGTGGGAAATCCCCAAATGAGCTCATTATCTTTCCAGTCCGAAGTTTGTCGCGTAGACGGGGCGATGAACCCGCATGGGATTCCTGTGCCGGATTCCGTTTCGGAGCCGCTGCGGGAGATGGGCGTGGCAGAGGGCGATTCGGTTGCGGTCGAGATCGAGCCGGATCCCGAACCTGATCGCGTGGATGTTTGCGACGAATTGCTGATCGCGCTCGAACAGGACTTCGAGGCCAAGGAGCGCTGGGATTCGTTCACGCCGGGCAAGCAGCGCAGCATCGAGCTCTACGTTTCGGGAGCCAAGCGGGAAGAGACGCGGATTAAGCGAGCGGTGGATATTGTGGAGAAGATTCGGACACGGACGTTGCATGGGGATTGAAAACCTCTACCATGGACTTCGTTTACGAGATGGGTATGTCGAATACCCGAGGTATTTCGGTTATTCTTAGTCGCTGAACCTTTGCCCCCGCTTATATGAAGCTAATTTTCTCTACCCCCTTGATCTGCACGGTCTTCGCAGCTCTCTTTCTAATGATATCGAGTAGCGCGGAGACCCACGAACTCGACCAGTACGGCGGTTGGACCGGGATCAAAGGCAAGAAGACCGGCTTCTTTCACATCGAGAAAATCGATGGTCGCAATTGGTTTATCACTCCGGAGGGCAATGTCTTTTATCCGGTGGCGCTCAGCCATATGTTGTCGGGCGAAACGCGGACAGCGGCAAAGAAGCTTTTCGGCGATGACAAAGAAGCGTGGGTCCGCGATTCCGTGGCGAAAGCGCGAGAAATGGGATTCAATTGCGCCTTGGGTGGGGCGACCAGTCCGGAGCGAAACCTGAATGGCTTCGTCGACTTGCCTCTGGCCGAGAAGGTCTTCGAGGAGCTCAATTATCCCTACGCGGTAGGCGTGATTCTCATGAAGCATCCCTGGGAGTTCGTGGAAGGGGAGACGCTGCCCGATATTTTCGATCCCGCGTACAAGAAGCTGATCGAGGCCCGGGCTAAGGCGGCCGTTCCGCCTGTAAAAGACAATCCTTTGGTGATGGGCTACTACTACGGGTTCGGAGCCTTCAACCACTCACAGGATTGGATCAATCACCACATGTCGCTGGGACCGAATAGCCACGGAAGAGTGGAAATTACCAATCTCCTGAACAAACGGTACCAAGGCGACGTAAAACGCTTCAATGAAGTCTACGGCATGAACCTGAAAAAGATCTCCGACCTAAAAGCCAAGGCGGAGCTTGTGTACAGCAAGGATTTTGGGCGGGCCAATTACCCGTCGGTGGGCAAGCGACTCGACCCTCGGATGGTCGAGGATTTCAATGCGATCGTATCGCATATGTGTATCCATTTGTATAAGATGGCTCACGCCGCGATTCGTCGCTACGATAAGAATCACTTAATTCTTGGTTCCTTCATCAAGGAGTGGGGATTGACCGGCGAATCCTGGAAAGCGGCAGCGCCGTATTTGGATCTCATTGCGCCGCAACACTGGAATGAGGAGATCGATATTAGCCAACTGTCTTACGCCTCCGGATTGCCAATGATCGTGTCGGACGAGGATGTGGGGTTTCACTATCCTAATAACGGCGGCAACATGTACAAAGGCCTGACGAGCCACGAGGCCAGAGGAGAGATCTACAAGGCGACTATGATGCGGCATTACAAGGATCCGCAAACGATGGGAGCGACCTTCTGCATGTGCCTCTACGACCAGGAGCTGGCAGTTGCGCATAAGGATCAGGAGACAGGGATCTATACGATCGATGGCAAGCCAAGACCTGGACTGATTTCGCGCATCCGAGAAATCAATACGCAGGTGTACAAGCATTCGCCGCGTCCAACGAACCCAGAGGGGTTGGCCGAGCTCGACGAGCATTTGAGAGGATTGTGGGAGAAGTACGACATCAAGGCCCACTTGAAGCGAACCGGGCAGAAGTAGGCTTAGATTGCTGGTAGGGCAAGAGCGTCCTCGCTCTGCCGAAATATCCGTTTCCTAAACCAACGCGGCAGACTGAGGACAGTCATGCCCTACCTTTCGGAGATATATTTTATGACCAATCGTAGAACCTTTATCAAATCGGCAACCGCGGCAGCGTTGTCCGCCGCGACGTCCCCGAGTATTTTCTCAGCGAAAAGAGCGGATTCCTTTTTCACCCTAGGCAAAGTAAAAGGGCGTTGGCTCTTCGAGGACCCCGATGGAAAGCCCTTTTTCTCCTTGGCCTTGAATCACTTCGATTCGGCGACCTTACGGTATCCGGAGAACGAACACATTTGGCGCGAGAAGTACGGCAATAGCGAGATGCGTTGGATCAAGGAAGGCGTACGTCCTCGACTCAAGGAATGGGAATTCAATTCGGTTGGCTGGGTGCAGGAAGTGACCGTAAAGCAACAGGCTCATTCTTCCAATTGGAGCTATGAAGCGTACCAGGCTTTGGACATGCCGTACTTTCATATGCTGCCGTTTATCGAAACGCACTCCTGGAATCCTTGGCACAAAAACGCGGATTTGAAGAGTTCGGCGTTCGAGGATTGGTGCGACTACGTGGCCCGGGCGGAGTGCGCTCGCTTTCGGGACGATCCGAAATTGATTGGCTACTGGTACTCGGATTGTCCGACCTGGACCTGGACGCGTCCCCACAATAAGTGGCGCAAGCCGATGTTCGATCCGGCGTTGCTCGATTCCGAGGCGGGACGAAAGGAGCTCTACGAGCTTGCGCGTCGTTATTATCAGGTGACGCATGATGCGATCAAACGCTACGATCCGAATCACTTGATCATGGGCGATCGTTACGAGGCGAATATGCCATTGCCGATGGAGATCGTGAACGCATCGGAAGGGCTCGTGGATGTGATTAGCTTTCAGGATTTCAAGGATCCGGCGACTCATCTTGCGGACTGGCACAAGCGAACGGGGCGTCCCGTTCTCTGGGCGGATGGCGCTCAGGGAGCCGAGATTGCTGACTATTCGGGAATGTATCCGACAAATGCTTACAAGGAAAATAGCGGCGAGTGGTATGGCAAGATGCTCAAGGGCCTACGCGATAACAAGGGGGCGGTGGGCGCTCACCTGTGCGGCGCATTTCTACGCAATCGTCAACGGGCGCGCGGACTTCTAGGAGAGCAGGAGGAACCGGATACGCCGAATAATGATTTGATCCGAAAGGCGAATCGGGAAACCGAACAGTGGGTGAAAAGGCTTTCGTAGAAATTGAGTTTGGCGGTTTTGAATTTAGCCGCAAAAAACGCAAAAAGTTTTCAATTGGTAATGGATTGGATGGACAACGCTTGAACCTTGCTAGGTCCCAGACGAGGTGCGAGCGTTGTCTTTTCATTTATTGACCGAAACCGTCTAGTCGACCGGTGTTGCTTGATGGGGCGGGCGAGCTGAGCGCTTTGGCATAGACGAGGATCCTAGGGTTCCATGAGCCGCTAGAGAAAAAGTATAGAGTGTTGTTCTCGATATAGAATTCGCCTCCCCGATAACGATCTTTCAAGGGAGGCGTGGAGGGAGGGTCGATCATGGTGAAGCGCTGGCCGCCTTTGCCGACTGGATTGAATTGGCTATCGATTTCAACGTATTTGGCGTTTCCGCCTCTCACTGTCGTGTGATCCTGGTAGGTTACGAAATTGCGTCCCTTCCAACGGATGAAGGCAGGTCCGTAGAGGTCCTTCTTCTCGCCTTCGATGGGTTCGACTAAGGGGGTTCTAATCTGAATCCAGTTTTCGGCGTCTTTGGAGTGAGCGAGCCAAACGCAGCGAATCTCGCGATCCAGTAGAAATCCGGAATAGAGCATGATGTACCGACTGCCGAACCGTTCTAGCGGATACTCGTAGACACGCGTGTAGGTGGCATTGCGCGTTCCAATGAGGTCCGACTCGATGCTGACTTTCTGGTAGTCGAAATTGATGCTATCGATACTAGACCACTGTTCGGTTCTGCCGTTCTTTCGATGCCCCCACAGGTAGAATTTTCCCTTGTCTTCGATCCAGCGAATATCGGGAGCGGAAGGGCCTTCAAGGACGGGATTCTTGCTGTATTCAATCCAAGGGCTGTCGAGACTGTCGGAGTAGGCAAGACTGATGGCGACGTGCTTGTGCGGCGCGTAGTAGAGATAGTATTTGCCTAGTGGATTTTCAATGAGTCCCTCCGTTTTGACGAGCGACGGATGAATCAGTTGATCGGTCGGCGTGTAGTTGAGTTCATCAGGATGCAGAACCACGCCTTGAAATTGGAATTCAGGGAGGGGTCCTGAGGCGTCGCAAAACGATTGCGTGTGGGTGTGGGCAAAGAACGCGCCGCAAAGCGCGAACATTAGGATTGGTCTGAGAATAGGAGGAAGGATGGTCCGACTTACGTTTGGTTAGCGATTGCTTGGTGGAGAGACTTGCTGGCCAAAGATAGCTCCTCTATGGCCTGTTTCAACTCAGGCGATGGCTTTTCTGGGAGGCTTTCATCGCCGGGATGGGATGCGTTGGCGGTCGCAGCAGCCGATGATGCGTTTTCAATGGCGCTGTTGACGAGCTCTCTCATATCGAAGGGATCCAGCATGCCTACGAGTTCACCCGTATGCGATTTGTCGTTGTTCTTCTCGTCCTTTTTGGAAACGGCCCCGCCTCCGGCGGTTCGAACCTCGACGGTACCGATACCCCAAAGGCGTTCGAGGATGTTCTGGGAGATCTTGACCTTTTGGATGTTCTTTAAGGAAAGCGTGATTTCCTTGTAGATCCATAAGCCGCGGCGAATGCGCAGACTGCGGTCGCTCAGCAGGTAAGCCTGGGATTTGGCGGATAGAAAGGTCGCGACGAAGGAGAACATCAATTGCGCGATGTAGCCTCCAAGCAGGATGATCTTCACTGGGGATTGCATGGGTCCAGGGATCTTCTCCTGCCATTGCGAATTGTAATCCAGGTACTGTATCCAATTCATGCCGAACTGCTCGAAGAAGTGGTGGACCTCGAGAGGTACGAGGAACAGCGCGAATGGGATAAACACCCCTAACTGAGTAAATACCCAGCGGACCAGTCGATAGCCCGCATAGCGCGGCGCTGGCTTGAAGGCTCTGATGACGGCTTCGCCTTTCGGGTCGAGAGGCTCTTGAGGGATCTCCAAAGCTTTGCTCGTCGAATCGTATAGTGTATCGGCGAGACTGTTCATTCGGTCTCCGACTCCTTTGCTAGAAGGCTTCGAATCGCTTTGAGCTCGAGGGCGATGTCTTGAAGCGACTGGGCGATTTCGTTCGATTCGGTTGAGGATGCTGCAGGAACGGATTGCGCGGTTGCGGGAGGCTGGCCCGGATTCTTGGCTTGTTGAATTTTCTTGTAGAGTTGGTCGCGGACCTCGGCGGGATTGAGGAATCCTTCGAGAACGATCTCGGCGTTGGCATCGCCGCTCGCCGTTTGCAGCTGAACCTTAGCTAATGAAAATTGGCGTTCGAGGGGCCCGCTGCTCAGTTGAACATCCTGTATACGCTCGTAGGATACGCTTATCGACTGCTTGTGAATTCCGCCCCACGACATGGTGATTTCCTTGTCGGTGAAGGTATAGCGCAGTGTTCGGTAGCGGATGTACCGAAACGTGAACACGATGGGGAAGAAGACGAGCCAGAATAAACTGGCGACAAAGTAGTAGTGCAGGAGCGTCTCGTCTGGCTTGATGGGAGTGTTGAGCGGCAGATTTCGACCTTCCATTGGACGGAACTTTGAGCTTTTCGAGGTTTGTCGCAATCCCGTTTTCCTCTGAACTCAAAGTCAGTGGATTAGTTCAAAAATAATTCATGCGCTGTGTGGGATCGTTCAGGCTTAAGCCAATGGATTGGTTAATCAGCTCGGGTCTACAGCTTTGCTTGCGTCCACTGGCGAGGCGCCTGTGACCATGTTGACCGGTGATTTTGCTTTCCGTTCTGTACCTTGAATAGGGGCATTCGCGATCTTTTGGCTAACGAGCGTGTGGATCAGCATGCCTCCAAGGAAGACAAAGGTGACGGTTAAGCCTATGATGAATAGCAGGAGGTTGCTCATGCTCCCCTCCCCGCTAAAAAGAGAGCTCCGGCCGCGCAGATGGAAGGTACCCAGATGCCAACGAATATGGCTTGTTGCTCGTTGCCGCCAAACCAGAGATAGTTGGAGAGTAGAAAGGAGATGCCAGCAGCTGTAAAAAAGAGCGTTTTAGCAGCCTTGTCGGGGTTGTTGATGCGTTTCATTGTATCGAATTTAGTTTTGTAAAGGTATTGCCGAATTTGGTTTCTTTACAGGAAGAGCAGGGAGGCCGACATCGACATGAGCGAGGCGGCAGGAATGGCTTTCCGTATGGGGTCTTGTATCCGTAGGTGGGCGATCACTGCTACTAGGAGAAGTACTGTCATTCCTGCGGCTGCGAAGCGTACGATAGGGGGTATCCAGAATCCAACGATTAGAAGTAGCGCGCAGGTTATTTTAAGCGCGCCCGCGGTTACCATGATGGACGGAGGCAAGCCGTAGGTTTCGAATTCTTTCTCGAGGCTGTCCGCGGCGCCTCCTCGCCATTGAGTAGGTTTACCTCTTCGAAGTATCCAAACATTGATGATAGCTATGGCGATTGTCGCCTGAAGAAGTATCTTTATTGTTTCCATTTTCTTTGGGGTCTATGTTTTATGTCGATTCTGTGGGCGATGGAGATCCAACGGGGTCCGAATTTACAAGGCGGAAGGACGGCTTCAAGCGTCAGTCTTCATTGGACAACTATTGAACTAATTGAAGATAGATTCAAATATTGTTCATTGCTATTCGGGGAGTTGAGATAAATAGACCCTATTGCCATTCGGCATTTCTTCTTGCCGCTACGCGAAGGTCGTGGTTGCGGCATATGAGTGCCGTTCGCTCTCATTTTTTTTGCAAGGAGCTTAAGGGCATTGCATCCATGTTCGCCGGTTCCCTCTGGTGGAACGGTTCAAGCTCGACCAGTTGGAATCTTCACGCCGTCACAGCCAAGATCGGCGATTCGAGACAGGGCGCTGGAAGGCAGCGACTGCGCAGCTACCTTTTCTGTGGAAAAGCAGTATTTGAAAGCAGATCTAGCAATCGGCTAAGTCCTTGGTTTGCCCGTTCGCGTTGACTGCTAGATAGGGGAGGATCGAGTCGCTCGCCCATGTTAATAGCTTGACGGACGACTGGGCCAGTCGTCCCTGCCTTAGAACGACCACTTGAAAAGCGTTCGTCGGTCTTTTACGAGGATCCCGTCTTTTAAAAGAACGGGCGCGGCCCAAGTGGGGCTTTCGGCGACCTCGTAGGTAGCGATGGAACGGTATTCGCTTTCGCCGACAGGGATGACTTCGATCGTCGCGTCATCGCGAAGGGCGATGAGATGTTCGTCGACGACGAGAAAACTGGCAAATTCGCCCATGCGGGCAGGGCCGGTCCAAACGATATCGCCGGTTTCGATGTCGAGACGGAAGAACTGGCCTTGTTTGAAATGGGATTTTCCATACAGACTATCGCCGCTCGCGACTGCCGAAGCCATATTGAGCGATGCTCGCCGTTGGTGCCAATTTTCGATGACCTCCCATTGGCCGTTTACGAGCTTAGGCTCCAGGCTCCGAATGCCCCGGTTTTCGCCGCCTATCAGGAGGCGACCTTTGCGAAAAACGGGTGTTGGAGAGTTTTGGTTGGAACCGGTATGCTGCAAAGGATACTCCCAGAGCCGCTTGCCCGTGCCGCTTTCGAAACCGACTACGGCATTGTGATTCCATTCTACGATTTGGCGGATGCCTTTGAGCTCGACGATGATAGGGGAGGCATGGCAAGCGCCGTCAGTGTCATCGGACCAGATGACTTTGCCCGTCGTCACATCCATGGCGACGAGTATGCCCGCGTGGTCGCCGCCGAAATGCACGATCACTTGCTCGCCGTCGACCAGCGGAGAGGTCGAGTGGCCCCAGTGAGGATGCGTTATGTCGAAGCGATCGGCATAGTCTTTCCGCCACAGGAGTTCCCCCGATTCCGCGTTCCACGCGGAAAGAACGCCGGTAACGCTGAAAGTGAACAAGCGACCCTCCGCGTAGGCGGGGTTGGAAAGGGGCCCATCGCCGTGACGCTCGCCAGGGCTGGAAATACGGTAGGGCACACGGTAGTTTTGTCGCCAGAGGACCTTGCCGCTTTCGAGGTCGATCTTCCAGACGACTTCGTCGCCTCCTTGGCGAGCGTGTTGGTAAACGCTTCCCTCAGCAATCAAGGGCATGGCGGATCCTTCTCCCACCTCGATTCTCCAGTCGTTTGCGAGCGATTTGGGCCATTGGGAAGGCGGATCGAAATATTCGACATGGCCATCGCGATTGGGCCCTCGCCACTCTGGCCAATAGGCCTCCGAGGCCAGTGAAATGGCATAGAATAAGACCGTGATGGACGCGGAAAGCGGTAGGGAGAGAAATGGTTTCATGGCAGGTGCGATAGTGTTGTCGAAAGTTAGAACGAAGCAATCGGCGGAAAAGTAACCGTTTTTGTCAAAGGGGGGCTCACGATTCAGGCGGGCATTAATTGAGAATGTTAAGGCGAATTGGGGAGTCGACTCCGTGATTTCGCTTCTCCAATCTAAACGACAATGCCCTTCAATCGAATGCTTCTGATTTCGCAGCTCGCTTTGGCGGTAGCTGCGATGCCCCTCCGCTCTGCGGAAAAAGACCCCCATGCCGAATGGCGCGTCTATCGTGGAGACAGCGCAGCGAATCAATATTCCACCCTCGCTCAGATTCATGCGGGCAATGTCCACCATCTGAAGAAAGCCTGGGAGTATCGAACGGGCGACGCGACGTCACGCTCCTCTATGCAGGTCAATCCGATCATGATCGATGGCTTGCTCTACTTTTCGACCTTCAGCTTAAACGCGGTGGCCCTCGATGCCGCTACGGGCGAGGAGGTTTGGGTATTCAAGTCGGCGAGGTACAATGAAGGGAATCGCGACCTGAAAGGTCGAACGCGCGGAGTCGTTTATTGGGAGGACGGCGATGACAAGCGGATCTTTCACTTCGTCAAGAACCGGGTCTATGCCTTGGATGCGAAAACGGGCGTTCCCATCGAATCGTTCGGCGAGGGGGGCTTCATCGATTTGCGAAAGCATCTGAGGATCGACTACCGAAAGGCATCCATCGAGGTGACCAGTCCCGGAATCGTCTACAAGAATTTCCTGATCGTGGGTTCGCGCGTGCCGGAAGGCTATGTTTCTACCCCTGGGGATGTGCGCGCCTTCGATACCGTAACCGGCGAGTTCAAGTGGATCTTCCACACGATTCCCGAAGAAGGGGAATTTGGATACGATACTTGGGAATGGAAAGAAGGGGTCGCTTATGGCGGCGCCAATCCATGGGGAGGCTTTTCGTTGGACGAGGAGCGAGGCTGGGTGTTTTGCGCGACGGGATCGCCGAGCTTCGATTTCTATGGAGCTAACCGGATCGGGATGAACTTGTTCGGCAATTGCGTCTTGGCTCTCGATGCGGAGACGGGAGAACGCCAGTGGCACTATCAAACCATTCATCACGATCTCTGGGATTATGATAATCCATCGGCTCCCGTGTTGGCGACCGTTACCGACAAAGGCAAAGAACGGGATGTGGTCGTGCAGTTGACCAAGATGGGTCTGACTTTCGTATTGGATCGGGACACAGGCGAGCCAGTGTTTCCGGTTGTCGAAATGCCGGTGCCGCCATCGGACATACCCGGCGAACAAGCGTGGCCGACTCAGCCGATACCTCTCAAGCCGCCTCCATTGAATCGCTTGGAGATCACCGAGGCGGATCTGTTGGACATTACGCCCGAGTACAAAGAAAAGGCGCTGGCCATGTTTCGCGAGCTTAAGCGCGGGCCGCTCTATACGCCCCCGAGCAAGCAGGGTACGCTTTCAATGCCCGGGACCTTAGGCGGCACCGAATGGCAAGGAGCGTCCTTCGACCCCCAGACCAACACGCTCTTCGTCAACTCGCACGAGCTGCCGGGGATCAACCGCTTGAAGGAAGTCCTCCAGCCGAAGAAAGGCGTCGAGTTGAATGCCGCTCAACAGGGCCAGCTGCTCTATCAAATGAACTGCGCGAACTGTCATGGAGTGAATCGCGCGGGTGTGCCGCCGATCTTTCCGCCACTCAAGGATCTGGGCAAGCCGGCTGAGGAGCTACGCGCGACGATTCGCGATGGTCGCGGGCTGATGCCCTCGTTCACTCAGTTTTCGGATAAGGAGCTAGACGATTTGGCAGCCTATGTCGCAAGCAATGAAGAAGCGCTGGCTTCGGTCGAGGAAAGCGAGGTCGAGTCCGTTTGGCTGGCCGATGGCTACTTGATGTTTCGCGACGAGGAAAAGACGCCGCTGATTCGGCCGCCTTGGGGGACGCTAAACGCGATCGATTTGGCCCGCGGCGAAATTCTCTGGCGAGTGCCGTTGGGCGAGTTTCCTCACTTGGTTGAGAAAGGTATACGAAATACGGGCACGCCCAACTATGGAGGCGCGGTAGCGACCTCGGGGGGCGTGGTGTTCGTGGCGGCGACCGCCGATGAGAAGATTCGGGCATTCGACAAGAATCGGGGGCAGATTTTGTGGGAGAGCCATTTGCCTGCGGGCGGATACGCCACGCCATCCATTTATGAAATCGATGGAAAGCAGTATGTGACGATTATCGCTGGCGGCGGCGGAAAAAATGGCACTCGGTCGAGCGATGCGATTGTATCCTTCGCGTTGCCTGATCAACACGAGGACTTGGATCTGGTGACGACTGATCGAGACGACGCTGAGTGGATCGAGCTGTTTGACGGAAAAACGCTCGATGGCTGGGTCCACATGAATGGCTCGCACAACTACACGGTCGAAGATGGAACGATTATTGGTCGCACTTATCCGGGCAGTCAAAACTCCTTCCTCTGCACTACGCGTCAGTTCGATAACTTCGAACTCGAGCTCGAAGTCATTGTCGACGATACGACGAATCAAGGCGTGCAATTCCGTTCGCGCGTGAAAACGGAAACTACCGGCAAGCGTCATACCCAAAGAGCAGGTCGAGTTTGGGGGCCGCAATTGGAGGTTCGCCAGTTCCAAGGTATGGACAAGCCCACTACGGGATTCATATACGGCGAGGCGATGGGTCGAGGGTACCTTTCCGGAGACATCTTTCCAAAGGGGCATCGCCACTATGTGGACAAGTCCTGGAACAAGCTTCGTATCGTCGCTGAAGGACCACGCTTGCGAACGTGGGTCAATGACCAGCTTATCGACGATGTGATGGACGAGGAGGCTTTCGAGTCGCATCCACACGGTTTCGTAGCCTTGCAAGTCCATGGCATGGGCGATGGCCGGACTTATGAAATGGGGTGGCGCAACATTCGTATTCGCCCGTTGCCCTAAGCGTTTGGAATGTGAAAGTTCCAGCTTGGTTCGAGGCGGACCCAATTGATGGCGAAAGGGAAACCGTTCGAGCGCTGAATTTTTGGGAGCTCTACATGGATAAGCGTAGAGTCGCAATTTCTGGCAGTTGGGCAAACGGACCCGAAGCCTGGGTGATGAGTTCTACATTCTGGGTTGAATATTGTTAGGAGTTCTGGTGTTGCTTTCTGAGTAGGAACGCTATGGCGAGCAAAGATTTAGATCGACCCAATGTGGTTGTCATCATGACTGACGATCAGGGAGCGTGGGCGTTGGGCTGTTCAGGCAATGAAGAGATTCAGACCCCGCATATCGATCGTTTGGCGAAGGAAGGAACGCGCTTCGAGAACTGCTTCTGCGCATCGCCAGTGTGCTCGCCTGCACGCGCGAGCTTTCTGACGGGCCGGATTCCCTCTCAGCATGGCGTGCACGACTGGATTCGAGAGGGAAATATATCGGATCCTGAGGGCAAATACATGGGGAAAGATCGTCCGATCGAATACTTGAGAGGATTGATTGGATACACGGAGATATTAAGGCAGCAGGGCTATCGATGCGGATTGAGCGGGAAGTGGCATCTGGGCGACCAGGAGCGCCCGCAAAAGGGATTCGATTATTGGTATGCTTTTGCGTTTGGGGGTGGCGACTATTATAACGCTCCTATGATTGAGAACGGGGAGATTGTCGAGCAGCCCGATTACCTCACGGAAGCGATCGGCGACGGAGCCCTGGAGTTTCTGGATACGGTGTCCGAGGGGGACGAGCCCTTCTATCTGAGCGTTCACTTCACGGCGCCGCACAGTCCGTGGGATCGAGACAATCATCCGGATGAATATTTGGATCGGTACGAGGATTGTCCGTTCGAGAGTTGCCCGGACCTTCCTGTGCATCCCTGGCAGATCAATTCGGCTCCGGTGGGGGTTGGCGAACGCCGCAAGGAAAACCTGCAAGGCTACTTCGCGGCGGTAACGGCAATGGATGTCCAGGTGGGCCGTTTGCTCAATTGCATTGAATCGATGGGGGTTCGTGAAAATACGCTAATCGTATTCACCAGCGACAATGGGATGAATATGGGGCATCACGGGATATGGGGCAAAGGCAATGGCACTTATCCGCAGAACATGTATGAGAATTCGGTGAAGGTACCTTTCATCGCGTCTCGTCCAGGGAGCGTGCCGGAGGATTCGGTCGAGCGCGGGCTTTGGAGCCATTACGATTTCTTTCCTAGCTTGCTTGACTATTTAGGATTCGAGAACCCCGTGGCGGAGGAGTTGCCGGGTAGCAGTTTCGCATCCGTCTTGAGAGGTAAGACAGGGGAGGCTCGCGATAGCGTAGTGATATACGACGAGTACGGACCGGTTCGAATGATTCGAAGTCGGCAAGACAAGTACGTGCGTCGCTTTCCCGACGGACCGGACGAATACTACGATTTGGAAACGGATCCGGACGAGACCCGCAACCGGATCGATGATGTGGATTGCTCGAGCAGAATAGAGGCGCTTCGTTCAGAAATGGATCAGTGGTTCGATCGGTATGTCGATCCGGAACGCGATGGGTCGAGCGATCCGGTCACAGGCAAAGGTCAGCTGCAGTTGGCGCGACGCGAGATTGACAAGGACTCTCGTTATGCGAAGGACTTCAGCTTTTATCACGAGGTGGGCGATGAGTTTGTGCGGTAGGGGCTTGCAGGGTAGCGGCGGATCTCCGAGCCGCCAGATATCGGGGGATTGTGGCCGCTCGGAGATCGGCCGCTACCTGCTCTTTGTGGTGTGTTGCGTGTCGTTTATTGGTTCGCTTAACGCTCAGGAGAATCCTGTCCTGGAGCCGACGGAGCTGACAGGCGGCGCTGAATTGGCTGCGCTCTACTGCGCTGCTTGTCACCAACTGCCTGAGCCGGATCTACTAACGAAGGAAAGCTGGGAGTATGCGCTGACCTACATGGGCTTCTACATGGGGATCGTTGATTACGACTATATGGAAGGAAGCTCCGAGCGGGCGATGGATAGCATTCGAGCCCGCGAGGAATTCACGCGAGCCGCGGGCATGATCCCGCAATCGCCAATCCTGACGCCAACGCAATGGAAGTCGTTGAGAAACCACTACATCTCATCCGCTCCCGAGAAGGCATTGCCTCAGCAAGCGAAGCCGATCGCGAAAGTCGATGAAGACTGGTTTCGTTCGAAGCCGACACAGTTCCGGGCAAGCTCTGCGATCGTGTCCATGGTTCATATGGACGAAGAGAATGGACTATTGCTTGTCCACGATAGCGGCGCTCAACAGCTCACATTGCTGGATCGGAATCTAGGTTTTTTCGATCGGCATGACGCTCCAGGCGTTTCGCTCGTGGACGCCGTTACTCGTGGGGAGGATGTGTACTTGCTTTCGATTGGCGACTTGTTCGCATCGAATATCGGATTGGCGAGCGGCGAATTGCAGTATGCGAAATCGTTGGGTGGGGTGTATATTGGACTCAAGGTCTTGGTCGATGGCCTGCATCGGCCTGCGGATTTCGAGCTTGCGGATTTAGACCGCGATGGAGTGGACGAGTTGCTCGTGTCTAATTTTGGCGAATACACGGGTAATTTTTCCATCTATCGTCGACCGAATAAAGACGCTCTTTTCGATGGCGCTCCTCAAATTCTCAGCGAACAGGCTGGCATCGTGAAAAGCGCCGCTCACGATTTCAATAGGGATGGACGATTGGATATCGCCGTGTTGATGAGCAATGCCCGGGAGAACGTCAGCTTGTTCCTGGCAAAACCGGACGGTTCCTTCGAGCAGAGGATTCTGATCGAGCAACATCCATCGTTCGGCTATACGGGATTGCTTTTGCGAGACTTCGATGGCGACCGCCGTATGGATATTGTGACAATCAACGGGGACAACGGAGATTCCGATCCCTATAATACGCTGAAGCGGGATCACGGAATACGCGTGTATCTGAATCGAGGGGACCTGAGATTCGAGGAAGCGTACTTCTATCCCATGTATGGGGTCTTTGGCGGGGTGGTTGAGGACTTCGATCTCGATGGAGACTTGGATATCGCGGCGATCGCCTATCATCCCGATTTCGATGCGGAGCAACCTGAGACCTTTGTTCTATTGGAGCAGACAACGAGCCTGACCTTCGCTCCGTTAATGAATCCTGACGCCAATGGAAACCGTTGGATGAGCATGGATGCGGGAGACTTGGATGGCGATGGAGATAAAGACATTGTCCTCGGCGCCGCGAATTTGCCGGTCGGAATGATGGATCGACATGAGGAGATGTATCGGGAAATGGTCGCGGGCGATGAACCCTTGCTGTTCCTAGAGAATCTAAGCAAGTAGGGGGGTGGGGAGTTCGCTTGCGAGCAAGCTCCTACTGCTTAGTGTGTCTCTCAAAAAATTCATTAGCTCGCAATCTCTGCAAGCAACTGTAATTTTAAAGCTCATGATACCCCTCCGTACCTCCGTATCCTCTGTGGTTAGAATTCTGCTTGTTTGGGTTCTTGCGAGTTTAGGTTTGTTTGCTTCTGACCGTCCCAACATCCTGCTCATCGTGTCCGACGATCAGGGCTACAATGATTTGGGCATTCTCGGCAATGGCATCATCACACCGAATCTAGATCGTCTAGCCAGGGAAGGAACGCGATTGACGCAATTCTATGTGGCTTGGAACGCCTGCACGCCCTCGCGGGCCAGTTTGCTAACGGGTCGCTACCCGCAACGCAATGGTATCTACGACATGATTCGCAACGAAGCTCCGGATTACGGCCACAAGTATACGGCGGCCGAATACGAGGTAACCTGGGAGCGAATCGGCGGCATGGACTTGCGGGAGAAAATCATTCCGGAATTACTCAAACCGGCGGGCTATCGCAGCGCGATTTTCGGCAAATGGGATCTGGGGACGCTCAAGCGTTACTTGCCGACTTCGCGTGGATTCGACGAGTTCTACGGCTTCGTCAATACAGGGATCGATTACTACACGCACGAGCGCTATGGCGTGCCCAGCATGTATCGCAACCTAGAGAAAACGGATGAGGATAAAGGGATCTACTGCACCTATCTCTTCGAGCGCGAAGCCTTGGACTTTCTGGATCGAACGGCTGGTTCCGAGCCCTTCTTCCTCTATGTGCCATTCAACGCGCCGCACAATTCTTCGGCCTTGGATCCGGAAATTCGCACTTCCGTCCAAGCCCCCGAGGAGTTCAAAAAATTGTATCCAAAGGTCGATGCCGAGTATCAGGAAGTGGAGCGTTACCGTTATGCGTCTCCGGCCAAGATAATGACCCGAGCGGGGAAACAGCTGGGTTACCGGGCAGCGGTGACATGCATGGATGCTTCCATTGGCAAGATGCTCGATCTCCTAGACGCGCGCGGCGTGTTGGACAATACGATCGTAGTGTTCTTCTCCGACAACGGCGGGGGTGGCGGTTCGGACAACAGTCCTCTGCGTGGAGGCAAAAGTCGTATGTGGGAAGGCGGGATTCGGGTTCCTTGTTTAGTGCGGTGGCCCGATGGCGACGTGCCCGCGGGCGCTGTCAATGATGCCTTTCTTACCAGTTTGGAATTGATGCCGAGTTTCGCGAAGGCGACTGGCGCTGCATTGCCTGAAGATGTGATTTTGGATGGCCACGATTGGTGGCCGGCTTTGAGGGGGGAGGCGGAGTCGCCAAGACGTGAAATGTTCTGGCAGCGCAAGGATACCATCGCCATTCGGGTGGGCGATTGGAAGTTCGTCGATATGGGCTCTCAGGGTAAGGGCTTGTTCGATTTGAAGAACGATGTTGGGGAAAAGCGGGATTTGTCGAAGGAGCGACCGGAGGTTTTCAAGCGGTTGATGGGGCGCTATGAGGATTGGATTGGGAAAATGGATGCGGCCGAGCCACGAGGTCCGTTTCGGGACTTTTGATATCTAACTGTAGCCTATTCAATTAGCCACGAAAAGGCGCAAAGAGATGGATCAAGTTGACTACTGTTGAGCTGACTTGACGTCGGCCCTTCGGGCGCGTCAATAAGGATTGCGATCTTGCGTTGCCAAGCGCTTGTCGACTTGGTAGCGGTCGTTTCCTATCCTTATGAAAAACTGCCTACTCGTTTCTCTCGTTTTCCTACTGATCGCGGCTTGTTCCACGGAACAGCCCAATAAAGCCGACATTAAGCTGGGGCTTCAGTCTTGGACTTGTCGCTATATGAGTTTCGAGGAAGCGGTTCAATTCGCGAAGCGTAACGGGATCAAGCATGTCGAGTTCTTTCGTGGCCATATCGATCCCAATGCCTCGCGCGAAGTTCACGCGAAGCAAAAAGCCTACTTGGCGGAACAGGGAGTCAGGGCTTACTCGATTGGGGTGAGTCGCACTTCGATGGACAAAGAAGAAAATCGAAAGCTCTTCGAACTTGCGAAATATTTCGAGATGGAAGTCGTCGTGGTGGAGCCAAAGAATTTCGATGAGTGGGACAATTTGGAAGAGCTGGTCAAAGAATACGACATCAAGCTCGCCATTCACAATCACGGCACAGGCACGGTCTATGGGGATCCGGAAACGGTGAAGAAGATCTTGGCCGAACGCGATCCTCGTATCGGCGTTTGCATGGATGTCGGTTGGCTAACGGCGGCCGGACACGATGCGGTGGAAACCTACAAGGGTTACAATGGTCGTGTGGCGGACATGCATTTGAAAGACAAGCGCGTCGAAGTCCAAGGAGACAAGCGCGTGCCCATCGATACCCATATCGGCAAGGGAGGCTCCGACTACGCGGGACTGTTCGCCGAAATGAAACGCACTGCTTGGCAAGGCGTCATGGCAATCGAGACGGACAGCAAGGAGTTCCAGTCGGATCCGACCGAGTTCGTTCAAGGAGCGAAAGCCTTCTTCGATAGCCACGTCGGAGAGTAGGGACTGGTTGTTTTGGTTTTTGGCCAATGCTCTCCGGATCAGCGGGAGAGAGTTGGCCGAAAATTAGTGTATTCCCGAGTCTAATCGTTCGATTAAGTCAACTAGTTCGCGGAGCGATTGAACGTGGAAAGTCGCAGCGGTAGTTCTTTCGATTCCCGGGCGAAGCGTCTGGATAGTTTGGATACCGATCTGATTGCCAGCAGCGATTTCAGACCGTGGATTGTCGCCGATGACGAGGACTTCGCGAGACGATAGCTTAGACTCTTCCAATATGCGTTCGAAATAGGCTCGTTTGCCAACGCGTTTCGGCGCTTCGAGTTCATCCACGTAGACGGATTCGAAAAGCGATCGTATTCCCAGGGCATCGACCTTGCTTTCTTGGAGCCTACGATATCCAGAGGTGACGAGAAAACGTTTTTGAGAGAGTTCTTGGAGAACGGCTAAATCTCCGTAGCCCTCCATTGAGCCTGACACTTCCAAGCTTACAAAAACTCGCTGCCCGGCTTGGCGCATGGCCTCCGAGTAGTTGAAGCGGTCGGCGACCGAATCGAAAGGAGCATTCCAGATCGCCGCGAATGATTCAGCGAGTTGGTCGTCCGACAGCGCTCCCGAGTTGCTGTCACGGATTGCTTCGAAGGCAGGTTGGTATAGGGCTTCTCCGACTTGGATTGCGGGCGCGAGGCAGTTGTCGAGATCGAAGATGAGCGTTTTGATCATGGGGGTCGGCAATGTAGGGTGAGACTGAAGAGATGTGAAGAACAAGTTGATGGTCATCGCTCGTCCACGTTGCGGATAATGGGCGCATTGAAAATGAAACCTATTGCCTCGAAGAGACACCCATTTTTCCCGAAGGGAAAACAAGCGAAGCGTTGTTCGAAAATTGCCTAGTTGTTTGTCGCCAAGTCGAGAACAAGTCGGGCGTTGGAGAGAAGTTCATCTTCGTGACTCCTGGCATGTTTGGTTAGACGCTCCGCGAGTTCCGGGTTTTGTGGATACAGGTTTTCGTTTTCGCCGGGATCGTTCTTGAGATGGAAGAGGGTCTTCTTTGCGGGATCGATCTTCCAGGGCCCCGAACGGAAGGCAACGAGTCCCCCGCGCTTGTAGTAAGCGAATTCGTTGCGGGGTGGAGCGACTTTCAGAGGATCGAGCAGAAAAGCGCTCAGATCGATTCCGTCGATTGTTCGCTTGGGTAAGGGAGCGCCAATCAGTTTTGCGCAGGTAGGAAGCAAGTCGATGGTCGAAGCGATGGCATCGTTTTCGATTCCGGAGGGAATCGTTCCGGGCCAGCGAACGATTCCAGGAACGCGAAAGCCGCCTTCCAAGTAAGATCCCTTTTGACCGGAGAGCGGGCCTACTTGGCCGCCAGGAAAACTGGGCTTCTGGTAGATTTTGGCGGGACCATTGTCGGAGCTGAAAACGACCAAGGTATCATCGTCGATCCCGGTTTCCTTGAGCGTCTCCAGCAGTCGCCCGATTGCGTGATCGAGCTCTGCGACGACGTCCCCGTAGGGACCACGCTCGGTTTTGCCTACCCACTGTTCGGGGGGCTTGATTTCCAAGTGCGGCATAGCGTGTGGGAGATAGAGAAAGAAAGAGCGTTCTCCGGCATGCTTGCGGACGAATGCGTCTGCGGCCTCGTGGAAGATCGATGTAAGCTGAGAGTAGTCATCGAGTCCTCGGAGTTTTCGTTTGGTTTCCTCCCCTTCGATGAGCGGGATGTAGTCCAATGGAAACTGTTGCGTGCGCTCGGGATTCCAAGGCGCGTTGTGGTACATGTCGTGGCTGTAGGGAATGATGAGGCTTTCGTCGAAGCCTTGGTTGATGGGCAAGAGCGGCTTCTTGTGTCCCAAATGCCATTTCCCGAAGATGCCGGTAGCGTAGCCTTGGCTTTTGAATACCTCTGCGATCGTCGTTTCCTGAGGGTGCAATCCCCAACTATAGGCGGGATGAGTATTAGAGGCGACGCCCACGCGTGGCGCGTAGCAGCCGGTCATCAATCCCGTTCGCGAAGGCGTGCAAACGGAATCCGCCGCGTAGAATTCGGTGAAGCGGATACCTTCGGCCGCCATGCGATCGAGATTCGGTGTGGCGATGTCGGTGGCGCCGTAGCAGCTGAGGTCGGCGTAGCCGAGATCATCGCAGAAAATGATAATGACGTTGGGGCGGGGCGTCCTAGCGATTTCCGCGCTAAGCGCGCTACAAGAAAGCGCGATGAGACAGAGAGAAAACGCTTCGATTAAGGGAAGGGGTTTGAAGAAGCGGGGCATGGAAACTAAGCGTAGACGGTTTAGATTGGCGTGCGATAATTCTTTTTGGGTAGGGCAATCGCGTCCCGCGATGCCGCATCTCATCGAGTCCTTGCCGTCGATGGCGCTGCGGGTCGCAGTTGCCCTACCTTGCTCTGTTTGAACTTATTACGCCAATATATCCTTCACCACATGCCCATGCACGTCGGTGAGACGATACTGGCGGCCCTGGAAACGATAGGTAAGGGCTTTGTGGTCGATGCCAAGCTGATGCAGGATGGTGGCTTGCAGGTCGTGCACGTGTACTCCGTTTTCGACTACATTGAAACCGAAGTCGTCCGATTGTCCGTGGACATAGCCTTTCTTGATGCCCGCTCCCGCCATCCACATGGAAAAGGCTTTGCCGTGGTGATCGCGTCCGTAGGCGTCTGGCTTGGGATCGCCTTGACCGTAGACGGTGCGTCCGAATTCGCCGCCCCAAATGACGAGGGTGTCGTCGAGCAATCCGCGGCGTTTGAGATCCATGACGAGCGCGGCGCTGGGGCGATCGGTGTCGCTGGTCAATATGGGCAAGCGATTGTGCAGATTTCCGTGATGATCCCAGCCGCGATGGTAAAGTTGGATGAAGCGTACTCCACGTTCGGCAAGCCGTCGCGCCATGAGGCAGTTGGCGGCGAAGGTGCCGGGCGTCTTGGCGTCGTCTCCGTAGAGCTCGTAAGTCGACTCCGGCTCGTCGCTGAGATTGGCCAGTTCGGGAATGCTCGTCTGCATGCGGTAAGCCATCTCGTATTGGGAAATACGGGCTTCGATTTCGGGGTCGCCGGACTGCTCGAGTTTTTGACGGTTGAGGTCGCCTAAGCTGTCGAGAAAGGCGCGTCGCCGTTTCTTGTCCATTCCCGGCGGGTTGTTCAGGTAGAGCACGGGTTCGCTGCCGCCGCGAAGCTGCACGCCTTGGTGAGCGCTAGGCAAGAAGCCCGATCCCCATAGGCGCGAGAGCAATCCCTGTCCGTTGGAGCCCTCGCTCGGCGTGGAATTCATGACGACGAAGGAAGGCAGGTTTTCGTTTTCCGTTCCCAATCCATAGTCGACCCAGGCGCCCATGCTGGGCCGACCCGGTTGTTGGCTGCCCGTTTGGATGAAGGTGATAGCGGGGTCGTGATTGATCGCTTCGCTGTGCAGCGAGCGGATAAGGCAGATTTCGTCGGCGATCTTCTGGGTCCAGGGGAGGAGCTCGCTCATTTCGATGCCCGACTGACCAGCGCGTTGGAAGGAATACTTGCTGGGAACGACGACGAAGCGATCCTGATTGGAAACCATTCCAGTGACGCGTTGCCCGCGAAAAACCGATTCTGGAACGTCCTGTCCGAATCGCTGGGAAATGGCGGGCTTGGGATCGAAGAGATCCAGGTGCGAGGGTCCGCCTGATTGGAAGAGGAATATAACCCGCTTGGCTTTGGGAGCGTGTTTCAAAGCGCTGTGCGCGATTTCGCTAGCAGCGTATCCGTTTTTCGAGAACAAAGATCCGAGGGCGGCGGTTCCTACACCATATGCCATTTGGGTGAGGAACTGGCGTCGACTGGCGGGACGATGGAAATTCGAGCAGTAGTCCATGGCGATCTATCCTTTGGTCAGGGTCTCGTCGAGGTTGAGAATCAAACTCATGACGGCGGCGTAGGCCGCGAGTTCGATTGGGTCGTGTTTGTCGGAGGCTCTGGATTGACCGACGGAGATGAAGGCCTTGGCTTCCTCGGGTTGCGAGGCGAAGGAATCGCGCATGCTCTCCAAGGCGTCGGAGAGGACTTCCGATTCCCTGTCATCGGGGAGGCGTCCCGTAGCAAGTTGAAAGGCGTGGCTGAGCCGATTGGACGTCTCGAGATTCGGATAATCGAGAATACGTTCGGCCATAGCTCGAGCGGCTTCGACGAAAGTGGGATCGTTCATGATCGAGAGCGCTTGCAAAGGCGTATTCGTGCGCGATCGCCTCACGGAGCAAACTTCGCGATCGGGCGCATCGAATGTCGTCATGAGCGGATGGGGGACGGTGCGTTTCCAGAACGTGTATAGACTTCGGCGATACAGGTCGTCGCCTTCGCTTTGGATCCATTTCGTACTAGGATAAGCTGCGCCCACGACCGTGCCTTTGTAGAGATCCTCTGGCTGGTAGGGGCGCACGCTAGGGCCGCCGATCGTCTCGTTGAGCAATCCAGAGATGGCGAGCGCTTGGTCGCGGATGGATTCTGCGGGCAGTCGAAAGCGGGGTCCTCGGGCGAGCAGTCGGTTTTCGGGATCTTTCCGATGCAGCTCCGGCGATACCGTCGAATCCTGGCGATAGGTTTTGGAAAGGGCGATGCGTTTAAGCAGTTTCTTCACATCCCAGCCGGAATCGACGAAGTCTACGGCTAGCCAATCGAGCAACTCCGGGTGGCTTGGGAACTCCGATTGCACGCCGAAATCTTCGGAAGTCTTTACAATGCCCGTGCCGAAGAACTGTTGCCAGAATCGGTTGACGACGACTCGAGCCGTCAGGGGATGCTTGGGGCGCGTCAGCCATTGAGCAAAGCCCAGGCGATTGAGGGGAGCGTCCTCGGGCCAAGGAATGAGCCATTCTTCAGGTACGCCGGGCTGGACCTTTTCCTTCGGCGAATCGTAGAGTCCTCGATCGAGGACGAAGGTGTCGCGCATGCTGGAACGTTCCTGCATGACCATGGTGGTGGGAACGGAACGCTCGACTTCCAAAATGGAATCGAGGGCGGATTGGCGTGTCGCTTCGACTTCCGCCCACTCGGAGTCAGCGCTCGAATTCAGGGCAATTCGCTTCGCCCAGTTCCGTTCGCGCTTCTTATCGAGGGTTGGTTGAGCGTCGAGATAGGCGATCGCTTCAGTTTCGAACAAGGCGGCGATTTGTTCGGAGTTCAGCGAGCGGCCGTATTGCTTGATTTCATCCATGCGCCCTTGGAAAGTCACTCCTTGGGGGAATAGGTCTTTGCCTAGCAAGGTCGGGTCTTTGCGTCCTGATGGAAAATCTTGCAGGTCGTCATGCAAGACATCCAGTCGCGATTCGATCCCATCCACATAGATGCGAAAGCGCGATGCAGGCGTGTAGGCATTGGGCAGACCTTCGCGTCCGAGGAAAGAAACGGCGAGATGCCGCCACTCTTCAGATGTAAACTTCGCATCGCGCGTGCGTAGCTTGATGCTGTAAGCTGGGTAGCGGTTGGCGATGGTGAATTGGACTTCTCCATCGATTAAGCGGATGTCCCAACCCTTGCCGTGCGACTGACTGCTGGGGTCGTCGCCGAAAGTAGCATTGGAGATCAGGGGGGCATTGGGTGGATTGCTTGAATCTGGTCGTATCCAAAATGCGATTGCGAATGCATTGGTCTTCTCTTCGAATTCGTTGGTTTTCGCTTTGATCGCGCCAATGGGCTGTTCGTCGCTTGAGGCGAAAGACAGATTGCGAATGCCTGGGGCTGCAGCCGAAGCGGAGGCGTTTTCCAAAGGGCTTTCATCGGATGAACTGTCCGGCTCCGAAAGAGTCCAGGCAGGTTTGGGCAGAAGCGTGGAATGGGCGGAGCTTCTTGCAAGGACAGGTTTCAGCGTCGATTGATTGAATGACCGGGCATCGATTATTTGCCGCCCTTGATCAAGGACTCGCTCATGTATCTGCTCTAGTATTTCAAGCTCTTCGCTTTGCGCTTGGGTAGGCGAAGGGATCATAGGAACGGCGTTGGCGACGCGACCGTCTTCGCCGATCTCCTCGACATTGTTGAAGAAGGCGAACATGCGGTAGTAATCTTCCTGAGTAAACGGATCGTATTTGTGATCGTGGCACCGAGCGCATTCGGTGGTCAGTCCCATCCATGTCATGCCAACGGTTCGCACGCGATCGGCGACGTACTCGACGCGGTATTCTTCGTCGATGATGCCGCCTTCGGAGTTGATTCCGTGATTGCGATTGAATCCCGTGGCGATGCGTTGCTCGAGCGTGGGATTGGGGAGAAGATCGCCGGCTAATTGTTCGGTTATGAACTGATCGTAAGGCTTGTTTTCGTTGAAGGCGTCGATAACCCAGTCCCGCCATCGCCACATGGTACGAGAGCTGTCGTTGTTGAAGCCATGCGTGTCGGCGTAGCGCGAGGCGTCGAGCCAATCGGAGGCCAAACGTTCGCCAAAGCGAGGAGAGGCCAGAAGCTCGTCAACCTTGTCGGCATAGGCTTGCTCGCCGATTCGATCGACTGATTCGACGAATGTATCCACTTCTTGGGGAGACGGCGGCAATCCCGTTAGGTCGAACGATACGCGACGTAGCCAGGCGTTGGGACTTGCTCGGGGCGATGGCTCGAGTCCTTCGGCGCTTAGGCGCTTTTGTACGAAATAGTCGATAGGGTCCTGTTCGGAATCTCCTAAATTCGCTTTTCGTGGCGAGACGAAGGCCCAGTGAGTGTCGTACTCGCCACCTTGCTCGATCCACTTTCGGAGCAACTCGCGCTGGGCGTCGGTAAGTTGGCGGTTCGAATCGGGAGGTGGCATTGCCTCGTCCTCGTATTCGCTGGTCACTCGCAAATAGAGCTCGCTCTCGTTTGGATCCCCAGGAACGAGGGCCGCGTAGCCGCCTAGATCGGAGCGAGCCCCTTCCAAGGTGTCTAAGCGCAGGTCGGCCTCGCGTTCCTTTTCATCTTGTCCGTGGCAGTGAAAGCAATTCTCCGAGAGAATCGGGCGGATGTCGTGATTGAAGGAAAGCGTGGCATTTTCTTCCGCGCATAGGCTGGCGGCAGGGAAAACCGAAAATGCCACGACCAGACAGGGCGTGGCGCTTAAATAGGGGCGCAGTCGAAACACGGGGCGAATAGTATCGTGGAAGAGAGTGAAAATTCTTGGCTCCCGGGTCGACAATATTTGTAGTTTTTCACCATGGAGACGCTTCAACCCTTGAACGATGAATCGCATCGCGTCCGCGAACAAGCGGGTGTGTTGGGGCAGTTGTTCGATTTGGTGGAAGACAGCTATTTGTTCGTCAAAGACCGAGAGCATCGCTTTGTTCGCTGCAATCGAGCCATGTGGATGAAGTACGGGCTCAGTTGCGAAGCCGATGTGCTAGGCAAGCGAGACAGCGATTTCTTTCCTCCCGCCTTGGCCAAAGCCTACGTCGCGGAGGATCGTAAGGTGATGGAAACGCGAATTGCCGTTCTCGACGCCGTTTGGCTTGTTCCCTCTCGGGGAGCCTTGCGTTGGTATCGCTGTTCGAAGTTGCCGGTTCTCGATGACGATGAAGTGATCGGAGTCGCGGGCATATTGCGGCCTTATGATGGAGAAGGCGAAGTGCCTCAAGAGTACGAGCGGATCAAACCGGCTCTTGCCTTAGCTAATCGAAGTTATAGCGAGCAGATCCGGGTGAGCGATCTGGCTTCGAAGGCGGGCTATTCGGTGAATCAATTCGGACGCATTTTCCAGCACCTGTTTCGCATGAAGCCCGTCGATTATCTGAAACGCTTGCGACTGGAGGAAGCAGCTCGTCTGTTGAGGACGACTCGTCTCAGCATGTGCGACATCGCCTTGCGGTGTGGATTCTACGATCAAAGCGCCTTTTCCAAGAGTTTCCGCCAACGCAATGGAGTAACGCCGCGCAAGTACCGAGAACGCTTCGGACGATAGGGAATGCGGCAGGTTTTGGGGGTCATCCTGTGGAGATAACGGCTGCGGATTTCGTACTAGGCATTGCGGAAATAGTCCTAGCTCCTCGGGGAGACTGCGTTCATAATAGGCGTCGTTTTTCATCGATAGCCGAGCTTTCCTGCGCCCCTTTGCCGTTTGCCTTAGCGGAAATGTCGGCTTGATGCGTTATAACAGTCGAACTCCATGAAACGCTATCTCCGTTTTCCCATTTCAATCTGGACCGTCTTAGCGGCCTGCCTGGCCCTGTCGTTCGCTTTCGAGTCAGTGGCCGAAGATTCATTCGAACTTCGAAACGGCGACCGAGTTGCCTTTCTAGGCGATACCTTTTTCGAGCGAGCGGTTCGCTTTGGTCATATCGAGACAGCCCTTACGGCGCGTTGGCCAGATCGAAAAATCGTTTTTCGCAATTTGGGCTGGTCCGGGGATAGTCCGGAAGGGCGGGCCCGCGTCTTCTTCGGCGACCTTTCGGAGGGTGCCGAAAATTTGAATGCCCATCTCGACTTGGCGAGGCCTTCTGTAGCGCTTGTCAGTTATGGAGCGATGGCGTCCTTCGATGGGCCATCGGGAATCGAGCCGTTCATCGCGAGAATGGGTGGTTTACTCGATAATTTGGAAGCGCGCGGCATTCGATTGATTCTGGTTTCCCCGACGCCGCGGGAGTATCTTGGCGCTCCGCTGCCGGACCCGAAAGAGCAAAACCGGAATCTAGGTCTTTACGTAGATGCCTTGAAATCCCTGGCAGAGCAGCGAAACGCGCTTTTCATCGATTTGTTCAATACCTTGGAGACTCGTTCGGCAAATCGGGGAACACGAGCGATCACCGACAATGGAATCCATCTCAACGATTATGGCTATTTCTTGGCTGGCGAGCGGATTGCTCAAGCGTTTGGGGAATATCCGGCGACCAAACGACTCGTCTTGAACAAAACGGGAGGAGTCGTTGAATCCGAGGGCGTCTCGATGCTGAGCTCGAATGCAGAGGGGGGTGAAGTGAGCGTTCGGATACAAGACGAGCAGTTGAGTCCCGCTTTCGGGGATGGAGACTTTTCGCGAAATCTTACCTTGGCCCTAACAGGATTGTCACGGGGCAACTACCGGCTTGAATTCAATGGAAAGTCGATCGCGACGGGCAGCGCTGGCCAGTGGAAACGAGGCATCCAACTGGCATTCGATCCCGCTGCGGAACAGGTCGAAGCGCTGAGGGAAGCGATCGATCGGAAGAACAATCACTTTTTCCATCAATGGCGGCCTCAGAACGAGACGTATATTCGCGGATTTCGGAAGCATGAACAGGGACAGAATGCCGCGGACCTTCCTAAATTCGAACCGTTTATCGAAACCGAAGAAATGAAGATCGAGGAGCTGAAAAAGCCGAAGCCCTACACGTTAACGCTGAAGCGTATCGAAGGAGGTGAAGGATGAAGCACGGTAATATTAGTAGAGGCCGATCGCCGAGTGGCCAGTTTCGCAGTATGGGTGGCGGCTCGGAGATCCGCCGCTACCTGATCGCGCTACTTGCGCTCGCTTCCGTATCCACTTCCTGGTCTCAACGGGCCTTGACGGAGATTCCCAATCCGGATCCCGCGTATCAGCAAAGTTTGTTTAAGCCGGCTGATGGGTTCGAGATTTCGCTTTTCGCATCGGAGCCGCTGCTGACGAAACCGATCGCGATGAATTTCGATGCGCAAGGGCGGCTATGGGTTGCAGGCTCGGAAACCTATCCGCAGATACTGCCAGGACAGAGTCCCTCCGACAAAATCTATCGCCTGGAGGATACCGATGGCGATGGCGTGGCGGACAAGAGTACGGTGTTCGCGGATGGCTTATTGGTTCCGACCGCGATTCTCCCCACTCCGGAAGGGGTGTACGTGGGCAATTCGACGGAGTTGCTCCTCTTCGAAGATCATGATGACGATGGCGTGGCGGATAGCGAGCGCGTCGTCTTGTCGGGATTTGGAACAGAGGATACGCACCACATCATTCACACGCTTCGCGCGGGGCCTGCAGGACGGATCTACTTCAATCAATCGATTTACATTCATTCCTACGTCGAAACCCCGCATGGCTATCGCGAACTGAAGGCGGGCGGCGTGTGGCGCTTGCGTCCCGAAACCATGGAGCTGGATGTGTATTCGTACGGGTTGGTAAATTCATGGGGACATCAATGGAATCTGTGGGGACAGTCCTTCCAATCGGATGGCGCGGGGGGCGAGGGGATCAACTACGCGTTTCCTGGGGCCGTCTTCCGGGCTAATGTCGGATTCGATCGGTACCTTCCCGGCATGAATCCAGGACAGCCTAAGCAAAGCGGCTTGGAAGTTATTTCCGGAGGAATCTTCCCACAGGAATGGCAAGGGCGCGTGATCGTTTGCGATTTTCGGGGAAACCGTATTAACGCGTTCAAGCTGGTCGATTCGGAGAGTGGTTTCATTTCGCAGCAGCAAGAGGATTTGGTAACGAGTACCCATGGAGCATTTCGCCCTATCGATGTGCAGATGGGTCCAGACGGGGCCTTGTATGTAGCGGATTTTTACAATCCGATCATCCAACACGGAGAAGTGGATTTTCGCGATGAGCGCCGCGACCGTACCCACGGCCGTATCTGGCGGATTGCCCCAAAGGGAGTATCTCCTAAGAAAGCGGTCGATATGGAAGACGAGAGCGTTTCAGCGCTTTTGGCCGCGCTCGAATCGGGCGATCAATGGACGTTGACGCAGGCGAGATTGGAGCTGAAGAGTCGCGGCGCGGATGAGGTGATCAAGCCTTTGAATCGCTGGGTTAGGAATCTGGATACTAGCGATCCGAACTTGGATCGAAATCGCCTTGAGGCGCTTTGGATGACGCAGTCGTTGATGCAGCCGGATCGCTCGCTGATCGATGCCTTGCTCGCTTCCAAGGATTTCCATGCGCGAGCAGCTGCGGTAAGGGTTTTGGAAGAGCATCCGGAGCGCATCAGGGGAATTTGGGATCTGCTGGAACAGGCGGTTTCGGACGAACATCCTCGAGTACGCCTGGAGGCCCTGCACGTCTTGCGGGCCATGGGCGGCTCACGGGCGGCTCAGTTAGCGGCAAGCGCTCATCGCGAGCAGATGGACCTCAATTACGAACATGCCTTGTGGATGACCTTCAATGAGCTGAAGGAGGATTGGCTGTCGGGATTGAAGGATAATCCCCGACTCTTCGGCGACAATACGAGAGCGCTCATTTTCGCGATTCGCAGCGTTGATAGCGCGGACGCGGTCGAACCTTTAAACGCTTTGTGGCAGGAAGGCCGGATTGAGGAAGAGGCGATCGTGGAATCGCTTCGTCTTCTCGCGGAGATGGGAGACGAGGAGGTTCTGACCGGTGTCTTGAAGGCGGTTCTGGATCGGGCGCGAAAGGGTCAGCCTGGAGTTGCTGAGATTTTGGCGGGACTGGAGACATCGGCTACGAAGCGAAAAGTTTCACCTCGGGCGACTGGAACCGATGTCGAGGCCTTGCTGGTATCGGGCGACAGGGATAGTCGCGTCTACGCAGCGCGATTGGCAGGAGCGTGGAAGCTAGCGCCTGCGATTCCGATGTTGGAATCGATCGTCGAAGATCCCGAGTCCAATGCAGCGCTGAGCAATGCGGCGGTAGAGGGTTTGGTTCGCATGCGATCGGGGCCATCCAAGCAAGCGCTTGTTCGCTTGGGAGCGAGCGATCAAAGTTTCGATGTTCGCTTGAAGGCAGCTGCGGGTTACGCCCGGGCGGCTCCGAATGATGCAGTGCCGATGGTTGTGGCAGCAATGTCCGATGCGACGGCTAAGGACGATGCCCGACCCTTGTTGCGGCCGTATTTAGCGAACGCTCGGTCGACCCGTTATTTGGCTGAAGGGTTGAAGGAAGCTAAATTGGATTCGGATGTGGGGGTAGTTCTCTTGCGTCTCTTCGGTTCCGTTTCCTTCGATGCCAGCGGCCTGGAAAACGCAATCCGAAAGGCAGCTGGAGTCGAGTCGATTAACCAAGCTTTGGATACGGAGCAAATGGCGGCTTTTCTCGATTACGTGAGCGCTAATGGCGACGCAGTTCGGGGAGAAGAGGTCTACCGTCGGGAGAACTTGCTATGCCTGACGTGTCACGCGATTGGCGGGGCGGGCGGATCGCTTGGTCCGGATCTGACCAGTCTCGGGGCGAGCGCTCCACTGGATTACATTGTCGATTCCCTGCTCGAACCTCAGAAGAAGATCAAGGAAGGCTATCATGTGATCAGCGTGACCAAGAAGGACGGCTCGATGATCGCGGGTACACTCTCGGGCGAAGACGCTAATTCTCTCATATTGAGGGATATGTCGGATCGGCAAATTAGCGTGGCCAAAAGCGATGTCGCTTCGAAGACGATCAGCCCGGTATCGCTCATGCCTCCTGGATTGACGGCTACCTTGCGTAAGGACGAGCTAGCGGATTTGACGGCATTCCTGGGTCAGCTTGGGAAAGAAGGAGCGTATAAGGTTTCGGCAAAACCGCTCGTCCGCCGCTTCCGCTATTTGGATGACCAGGACGGGAGTCAAGGCTTCGCGGATATCGTTCGCCACAAGCCTTTCGAGTATATAACCTCGGACGATCCGCGCTTCGAATGGATTCCGACCTATTCGCGGGTGGCCGGTTCATTGCCACTAGACGATATTCCGGGTCTACGCCGCGGACGGAGTTTTTTCCAGTACCTACGATTCGAGCTCGATGTGAAAGCGGCTGGAAAAGTCGGTTTGCGTTTCAATGACGCGGATACGGTTCGCATGTGGATAGGCGGGCGAGAAATCGAAGGGGTGAGCGACGAAACCGTCATTGATGCGGAGTCGGGTTCCCATACATTTACTCTGGCAGTTTCCCAAAGCGAGCGTAAGAATAAGAACTTAAGCATCGAAGTATTCGAAGTTGCCGGGTCTTCGGCTCAGGTTCAGCCCGTAAACGGCAAATAGAGAGAAGTCCTCGGTAGATGCGATTTAAGACTCAGCAAAAAATCCCCAATCTTCAGTTGTCCTATGAAGCTCCGACCTTTGGCTAAACCGCTCGCTCTTTCTGCGCTAGTCGCAATGATCGCCCCGATTGCAAATGCGGGCGAGAAGCAACTCTCTTTTACCGCGAAGCTACTCGCTGTCGATGCGAACGAAGGCAGCGCGATTGTCGACGTAAACAATGACGGCCATCTTGACGTGGTGGCAGGACGCAATTGGTTCGCAGGGCCGGACTTTAACATTCCCAGAGCGGTACGAGCGATTGAAGACAATAATGGCTATGCTCATTCGAATGGCGATTTCGCCTACGATGTGGATGGAGACGGCTGGGTAGACATCATTTCGCAGTCATTCTTTACCACCGAAATCTATTGGTATCGAAATCCTGGGGCAGAGACGCTCGCCCGCGGTCTGCTATGGGAGAAGATATTGCTGGTGGATACGGGCGTTGGCCGTAACGAAGCAGAGCTCATGCACGATCTCGATGGCGATGGCGTCAAGGAGTTGATCGTCAATTCCTGGAATAAGGAGACTTCGCTGCTCGCTTGGAAGTTCGCCACGGAAATGCGCGAGGTAGTGGTTCGAAATGGCAACAAGCGCTCCAAGGAGATGAAGGAATTTCCGACCATGACCAAGATAACGATTGGTTCGAGCCGCAATGGCCATGGACTTGGCCTTGGCGATCTCAATGGCGATGGCTTGGAGGACGTGTTGTTTCAAGAGGGCTGGTACGAGCGTCCCAAGCAAGGCGCGATGGATCAGGCTTGGAAATGGCACAAGGATTGGTACCTGCATGCCTCCATTCCAATGATCGTGAAGGATTTGAATGGAGACGGACGAAACGACTTTATTTACGGCTTGGGACATGATTTTGGCCTGTTTTGGCGGGAGCAATTGAAGCCGGCTGCGGATGGTACCCTGCAGTGGAAAGAACACTTAATCGATAAGAGCTTCTCCCAGCCGCATGTCTTGAATATGGCGGATATCGATGGAGATGGAGAGCAGGAGCTTATCACAGGGAAACGCGTTTGGGCGCACAATGGCCGCGACCCTGGAGGAATGGAGGATCCCGTCCTGTATTATTATAACTGGGACAAGAAAACGAATACCTTCGAGCGCCGAACGATTGTCGAAGGCAGCGCTGGAACGGGTCTGCAAATCAATACGGGAGACATGAATGGCGATGGCCTTTTGGATATCGTGGTCGCCGGCAAGAGCGGCACCTACGTGATTTTCAACGAAGGCTGAGCCGTTTTGCTTTCGCTCGTAGACGCCGCTTCGCGAGCGAAGGTCCTACAGTCTTGAATTCCCCCACCGGTCGCTAATAATTCGTCGCAACTATGGCGGAACTGAATTTCAAACAGGAATTGGTGGGTTGCTACGGCTTCCCTGTGGCGGAGAATCCTACCCAGGCGATGATCGAACCGGCATTCCGAGCGTTGGGGCTGGATTGGCGATACTTGACCTTGGAAGTG
>Ga0066825_10000046_pt1 | contig 47528 bp, 59 predicted proteins | sample ETNtaG_6_FD_65608 | JGI IMG/M metagenome (GOLD analysis project Ga0066825, IMG submission 65608) | Marine microbial and viral communities from oxygen minimum zone, Eastern Pacific Ocean - ETNP201306SV45 | ecosystem: Environmental > Aquatic > Marine > Oceanic | place: Pacific Ocean: Eastern...
GTTTCATCAACTCCACTGTTGTTGACTCTATCGCTACCGATGCTATCTCTGGTACTGTAACTGTTCTGTTCAAGTCTGGTGCTGTGTATCGTTACGACAATGTTAGCCGTCGTGCGATTGTTAAGTTCAACATTGACAACGCTGCACGTAGTCTCGGTAAGTTCATCAACAACGTTTGCAAGGCTGACGGTGTTAGCTATGTTGAACTTGCTCCTGCTATGTGATAGCTACTGATCATCACTAACTGATCATTACACTTTAGGTTGTCGTGTACAACCTTTCCTGTAGTGTTCATCACTACTTATCAACACACTCATCGCTTCTATTTATGACTGTTTGTTCTCCTGTTATGTTTGAGATTCTCGGTGTTGAGTTCGATATTGATGAGCTCAACGATGTTGTTAATCATGGTATGTCTGCTGGTGTCTCTGGTTTTATCTATTACTCAGAGAATCTTGAGACTTTCCATAAGTACAACGACGAGATTATCTCTGGCTTAGATGAGTATTGTCAAGACAACTTCTCACAGTCTGCATACTCCTACATCTCAGAGCAACTTAACTTCGACAGCAAAGATTGGGGTGAGCAAGAGTTTGCTAACCACGCTGTCTGGATGTATGTTGAAATGCGCGCATGGTTCTATGTTAATGGCTACAATGATTGAGGAGACTTATGTAGACTCTTGGTGGGATGCAATGAATGATGCATGTGCTCATGATTTGCACCACATTGTTTACATTTATCTAGAGTTCTTTGATTCCTATTGTGATTACTAATCAAACCACACTCACAACGTGATTCTAATTAAACAGTGCTGTATAATTCTTATTAAACAGTGCTGTTTATTTCTTATCAACAATTAGTTGAAATCACACTCATAACCACACTCACTCCTGACTCACCCGACACTGACTCACCCGATATGCGCAAGATTGAACGCGAGATGATCCAAGCCATTGTTGATAGACGTGGCTGGCACAAGTCAAACACTGCAGTTATGTACTCTGACTCACGTCAAGTGTCTTGTGTGTATTTACACAACAACTTGATTGCAGTCGTTGACAAAGACACTGTGCAAGTGTACGATGGTGGGTGGCAATCCAACACCACTAAATCACGCTTAAATGCACTTATCAACGGACTCACTGACGGTTACACCAACGGTGTCTATCAAGATGATTTCGTATGGTATGTAAGCGACAAGCACAACAAACGTCAAGAATTCACCCAAGGACACACTTTCGAGCGTATCAAATGATTCAACCACCTTCCACTCACATCAACTACCACATCAGTGATGCATCCTGTTTCTGGAGTATTCGTGATGATTCAATCAATGTCTATGATCCAAGTAATGAAGACATGGTAACAATCACTGGTGTTGATGCTGATGATGCATTCCGTATGTGCAGGAATCTCATGTGTAACATGAATCCTGTGTTCGACGAGTTAAAAACTGATAAACATACAGTCAAGAACGCAGTTGAAATGCGTGATGCACTTGACAAATACATCAAAGTCAATGAACACTTTAATGAGGGATGAGATGGATGATGACTATTTGTGGCTCAACCTAGCTCACGAAATAGGTAATCATGATTGTTTCTACTACTTTCTTTCACTAATCAATGATCTGGACTGAATCTAACATCATCTTTGCTGTTATTGGCATGATTGGCATCATGTCCACACTCATCATTTGGCTCCGTGCCAACTCTATCACCCAACGTTATTACAACAACAAATGAAATTCAAAGAATGGTTGCTCAATCGTTATCTTGACATCTTCCATGATGAAGAGCCTGAAGAGGACACACGCCGTGACTTCGAGATGCTAACTCATTCTGATCTTTGTGATGAGTTTGCAGAGCTACTTGACTTGTATGCTGAGGATGGAGAAAACTTCATCCAATCTGAAGACATTGAGGATGCCTACGCTTACCTATGAGCATGATCAAACAGCACATCTACACAGCTACACTTCGCGAGGGTGATCCTATCTCATTCCTTGCAAGTGATGAAGAGGATGCAGCCTGGAAAGCCCAGGAGTATGCTGAATTGTACCAATCTGAACTAATGAACGTAACCTATGGGATCGAACAGTAAGCGTCCTTACTTTCCAAACAACTGGGAGTATATTGCTGCAGCACCTGCTGAAGTATTCAACTCACTACCATTTGATGACTTTGTAGAATGGAGAGTGCATGGATGGCACATACCAGAGGAACACCTCTGTGTCATCCGTGTACACAACACCAAGACTGGTAAGATCAAAGAACGTTCTTACAAGCAAGCGAAGGCAGCTAATGCCTTCATCAAAAAGACAATGCAAAACCCTGACAATGAGATCACAATTGCAGACGATGAAGAAGTCACCCTACTCAGAGCTGAGTTTATCTCAGAGGATGAAGATCTCGGAGAAAGCTGAAATGCTTTGTCAAGAGATCATGGCTCACACTCATCGTGATGAGCTGATTCAACTAATACAGGAGCAACTTGCCGATGATAAGTGAAGACCTGATTGAGAAGCAGTACGACTTAGAGCGTGATGCAATCAAACAAGGTAAATCACGATTACACAAACAAACCTACAATGTTGAGTCAAAAGACTATGCAAGTGCCAGTATTTATGGGGTTGCTAGTATTGATTGTCTGTTGCCTAGAGTTATCGCACGCATTAACGATACAACAGATAGGATCCATGCAAGAAAGAATGGTGTTGCATTCAAAGAGATAGCCCACTATCTTGCTGACATTGATGCTGATGCTTGCGCAGCTATTGCACTTAAACTAACCTTCGATAAAGTATTCTCATTCAAGGAAGATGCTAGTAAGGTGCAAAATGTCTGCAAGTCTATTGGTAAAGCAGTAGAACAAGAATGCCAGATGAGATTCTATGAGACAACCGCTCCCGGTTTGTTGAATACTCTCAAGAAAAACTACTGGCACAAGGCATGTGGCACACAACAGAAGGTGACAATTATGCGCACCTTGATGAACAGGCATGACATCACATGGAAACGATGGGATGATGTTGTCTGTGTCAAGTTAGGTGGCTGGTTGTTAGACTGCATCATGGAATGCTCTGGATGGTTTGAGAAACGCCTGGAACGGCTAGGTAAGAAGACACACACCCACATTGTACCTAGTGCTGCTTTCATGGACGTTAAAGACCAGGTAATGGCTTCTGCGGAACTGTTAGCACCAATGGCATGGCCAATGTTGATTCCACCAAAACCTTGGTCAAATGATGCAGCCGGTGGATACCTTATGAACGAGTTAATGCATGGTAATGATTTGGTTAGGAGAGGCAATCCGTCCCTAATACAGGGAGAGAAACCGCTAGCCTTTTTGAACCGGATTCAATCAGTTGCATACACACTAAATCCGTTTATTGTGTCGGTTGCTCGTACCCTACAAGAGAGGGGAATTAAAGTTGGGAAATTCATTCCTGTCTATGAAACACCAATCCCACCCAAACCGGTGGACATAGCGGAGAATGATGAGTCGCGTCAAGCTTACAAACGAGCTGCGGCAGAGGCAATGAATAAGAACGCAGCAGTGTTCAAAGAAAGTTGTCGAACCCGCATGACTATGGAGTTAGTCGAACGATTTAAAAATGTTGACAGATTCTATCTACCCTGGTCGTTTGACTACCGTGGTCGTGCTTACGCAATCCCCTCATTTCTAACACCACAAGGATGTGACTTCTCTAAGTCACTTATAAGATTTGCTGATAGTTGCTTTGTGACAGTTGAAGCTGAGCGTTGGCTTAAGTTTCAAGTTGCAACAACATATGGTAACGGGTTAGATAAAGCACCATTGTCTGAGCGACATGAATGGGCACTTGCTAACGAACAACTAATAACAAGAGTAGCAACAGATCCTATTAGTCACATCTCAGATTGGGAAGCAGCCGATGAGCCTTGGTGTTTCTTGGCTGCATGTGAGGAATACTATGCTATTATGATAGCTTTTAGTAGAACTCATACGTCTTTACCTATTGCTGTAGATGCTACTTGTTCAGGTTTACAAATCTTAGCAGGACTTGCACTCGATAAAGATACAGCTACCTTAGTTAATGTTGTCCCAGGTGATAAACCACAAGACGCATACAAGGTGGTCGCTGCTGAGGCTACACCCAACTGTCCTGAAAGTATACAACCGTATATGGATAGGAAAACAGTTAAACGTGTAGTAATGACAGTGCCTTACAATGCTAAGCCACATTCCAACCGTGGCTACATACGTGAAGCACTTAAAGATAAGGGTGTCGAGATTGATAAAGACGACCTCACACTCACGGTTTCTGCCGTACGTGATGCGATGAATGTAATCGTACCAGGTCCAATGGCAGTGATGAAGTGGATTGAAGCTGAAGTCACTAAAGCTATTAAAGGCGGTAAGGATTGTCTAGAATGGGAAACACCCTCTGGGTTTGTCGTTCATCAAAAGCTGATGAAACAGAACAAAGTACGAATTGAATTGAAGTTGTTAGGATCAGTTCAGAAGGTAACGACAGCCGTTGGTGATTCAGATAAAGTAGACTTAAGGCATCATAAGAATGCAACAGCGCCCAATCTAATTCATTCACTCGATGCCTCACTATTACACCTATCTGCAATACGCTTCGACGCACCGCTGGCCGTCATTCACGACTCGGTTCTATGCCGTGCTAGCGACATGGATAATCTATCGAGCATTATCCGAAAGGTATACATGCATTTGTTTGCCGAGAACAACTACCTAAAAACATGGGCGGAACAGATCGGAGCTACATCCGAGCCACCCATCATTGGCACTCTCAAACCTGAGGATGTCACAAACTCTACCTATTTCTTTTGTTAACATGGCCGGTCCTAAAAAGGATGACATTGTAATGACTGATACCGTCACTCTTGATGGTTTTCAGGCTGTTCTGCAACCAGGTAAGTATGGCTACAACCTGTCTGCAATTGTTGAAAGCGACATCATCGATCGACTTGATGAAGATCGTGCCCGACTCCTAGAGTGGGGATTGTCGAAAGTAAAGAACCCAAAGCGTTCGGTATTGAAACCTGAACCATGGGAAGAAGTAGCCCAAGGACGTTATAAAGTTAAGTTTAGCTGGGGTGAAGACAACAAGCCTGGCATCGTAGACAGTGAAGGTACAGCGGTAACTAACCCTGACTTGCCTCTCTACGGTGGCTCTAAGGTCCGTCTAGCCCTCTATCAGAAGCCATATGTGCTCAAGGATGGTGTAACCTATGGAAGCTCTCTGAAGCTGCTTGGTGTCCAAGTTATTGAGCTTGGTGCTGAGGCAGGTGTGTCATCTGAATCAGCCGATAGCGATGTATCCAACTTGTTTGGTAAAGTCGAAGGCTTCAAAGCCGACTCTCTCGAACCCTCCACTGAAACTGCCACCGTTGACGATGACTTCTGATTTCCAATACACGGTCTCCAAAGATGAGATCACGGGTGTGTACAAAGGTACGCTTGACATCCAGCTGCCACCTATCTGCGTCACCCGATACAAAGCTGATAAAAATGATTTCAAGTACGAGATGTCTCGTGCTGTAACTGAAGTTGTTGAGGCTATTATTGAAAAGCACATGGATGACTAATGGCTTTTCGATCCGGTTTGGAAGAACGGGTCGCTGATTTACTATGTAACCTTGGTGTCTCTTATGAATACGAAAGCACCAAAGTGCCCTATGTTATTCAGCATAACTACACTCCTGATTTTCTCCTTCCTAATGGGGTTTTTCTGGAGTGTAAAGGCTATTGGGATCCTGAAGACAGGCGTAAAGTCAAGAATGTAAAGAAGCAGAATCCCGAGCTTGATATCCGTATGGTCTTTCAAACTCCATACAATAAAATTAGTAAGAAGTCTAAGACTACTTATGCTCAGTGGTGTGATCGCCACGACATAAAATGGACGTCATTCCAGGAGATACCTATTGAATGGCTGATTTAGAAAGTGATAGCGAGTTTATGTATCATGATTCCTGTCCAGATTGTGGCAGTAGTGATGCACTCGCTGTCTATTCAGATGAACACACATATTGTTTTTCGTGTCACAAATTGACTCTACCTAACGAATCACACTCATCATTTGATTATGTACCCCTATTGCGAGGACACCCTGTTCAGCTTCGGAAGCGAGGACTATCTGAAAAAACCTGTAAAAAGTACAAAATCCACAAAGACGGAGACAAGCTCCGATTCCATTATCTCGATAGCACTGGAGCGCTGCTTGGCGCGAAGGTCAAGACAGTAGACAAACAGTTTCACTACGAGGGTAAGACTGATGGATCTTTTTTCGGCCAGCATTTATTCCCTACAACGGGAAGAAGAATTGTTATTACAGAGGGAGAACTCGATGCGGCGAGCTGCTACCAGGCGATGGAAGGATGGCCAATGGTCTCGCTCCCAAGCGGTGCCGCGAGTGCGAAGAAATCGATACAACGCAATCTCGAACTTCTTCAAGGCTATGAGGAAATCGTTCTATTCTTTGATAATGACGATCCCGGACGCCAAGCGGCAACGGAATGCGCTAGCATCCTACCACCTGGCAAAGCGAAGATCGCTGTTCTAGATCAATACAAGGATGCATCTGATGCACTCCAAAACAATGACACAGAAGCCATCTGCAGGGCTATCTGGGATGCTAAAGAGTATCGACCAGATGGTATTGTAGAAGGTCGTACACTACTGGAAGTAGTCACAACACCACGAGCACCAAGTGATTTTAAGTATGGCTTCGATGGGTTGGACAAACTCCTACATGGTGTACGCTACGGTGAGCTGGTAACCATTACAGCAGGCTCTGGCACAGGCAAGAGTTCATTCTGTAGGCACATTGCGACAGAGCTGTTACAAGCAGGCAATCGCGTGGGCTACCTGGCATTAGAAGAATCAAATCGCAGGACTGCGTTGGGTCTAATGTCATCTGCTTTGGGAAAGGCTTATCATCTGGGTGAACATGACCACAAAGAACTCATTCACGCTTTCGATGAAACCCTCTCTAAGTGGAATCTCTTTCTGTTTGATGGCTTTGGGAGTTACGATCCTGATGTTATCTATAACCGAATCGAATACCTTGCCACTGGGCTCGACACCAAGATCATCTTTCTGGACCACCTATCCATCCTATTGTCCGGACTGGATGGGGACGAAAGAAAAACAATCGACAAAACCATGACCCGTTTGCGGTCACTAGTTGAACGCACTGGTATCTCATTGTTCCTTGTGTCTCACCTACGACGCACACAATCTGATCAAAACCATGAAGAAGGAGCACGTGTCACACTGGGACAGCTTAGAGGAAGTGCAGCAATTGCACAGCTTTCTGACTCAGTTATTGCACTCGAACGAAATCAACAGGACGGATCTGAACACACTGCTACTACTGTTAGAGTCCTCAAAAATCGCTACTCTGGCGAGACAGGCATTGCTTGCCGACTAGAGTATAACCTTGCAACTTGTTCTTTTAAAGAGTATGAAGCTCAACCCGATTTCAATGCGGCAACCGATTTCTAATACCTATCTGGATCTCCGCAAACCGACACCTCCCACGCCCGAGATGGTCGAACGGGCTAAGTTCGTGGATAAAACCTACGTATGGAAGACAAAGTGAGACTTGAAACAGCACTTGAACAGTTTATGCGTAAGATAGACATTATCGTGTCTATGGAAATGGGAGGCAAACTCGAACCAGAGGCTGCCTTTCAAAACGTAAAGATGGAAGTGAAAGAGCTGAAGAGGTTACGCAAACTAGGCAAATGATTGTCTTTGATTTAGAAGCAAACGGTTTAGTACATGATTGTACCGAGATCCATTGTATTGTACTCTACGATACAGAGGATGACCAAACGGTTGTCTACAACAATGAAGGGGGTGATTGCGATCCTCTTGTTCGAGCTGTTACTAGGCTCGATGATGCTGACTCTATCGTGGGTCATAACATTATATCGTACGATCTCAGAGTTATTAAAAAGCTCTATCCTTTCTTTGACCCGAAAGGTGAGGTTGTTGATACCCTAATCCTTTCACGTTTGTATCATCCAAACATGCTCCAGCTGGATCAGAAGATGCAGTGGAAGGACATGCCTACTAAACTCTACGGTCGCCACAGTCTAGAGTCATACGGCTACAGGCTTGACGAACGGAAAGGTGACTACGGCAAAGAGAATGACTTCAAAGTCTGGAGCCAAGAGATGCAGGATTACTGCGTCCAAGACGTTGCTGTTACACGCAAATTATGCGACCATTTCCACCCCTACCTGACTGGGTTACGCTAGAGCATCAGGTAGCACAAATACTAACATTGCAGGAAGAGCATGGATGGTACTTTGATGAACGCACTGCACGGGAACTTGAATGTACTCTCAGAAAAGAGCTTTCAGATACTGTTAAACTATTATCGAAGCGGTTCCCTTTCGTCCCAGGACCAGAGTTTACTCCAAAACGAAATAACAAAACTCAAGGATACTTTCAAGGGTGTCCTTTTACGCGACTAAAAACCTTCAATCCCGGCTCACGGGATCACATAGCATGGATACTAAAGACTCACGACAATTTCCAGGGCGAGATTACTACGACTTCTGGGAAAACGAAGATCGACGAGACGACTTTGAAAAACCATGGAACTGGGCTTTCCCTACAGTTCTTGAAGATTTTGGAGATTACGAAGAGCCTTGGGATGATATCGGAAGGCGCGAACGCATGGCTGAAGCTGTGTACGAGTGCTAGTCGCATCCACCACCATTGTTCAGTTGGGTGTGCCACTTTTAGAATGGCACATAACAAACCCAATCTAGCCCAAGTACCTAGTGGACCCGAATTTAGACGACTATTTACAGCAACTCCAGGTCAAGTTATGGTCGGTGCTGATCTTAGTGGCATTGAGCTTCGGATGCTTGCTCACTATCTCGCCCGTTACGACGGTGGAAGATATGCCGACATCCTCCTCAACGGTGACATTCACCAAGTAAACGCCGATAAGATTGGAATCACCCGTAAACTTGTCAAAAATGTTACTTATGCGTTTTTGTACGGGGCGGGAGATGTTAAGATCGGATTAACCTATGACAAACAATTACCTACCGCCAAAGCTAAGAAGAAAGGTGCTGAGATTAGAGCAGCGTATGTGGCTGCGATTCCTGGACTTGATGATCTACTTGCTGCAATTAAAGTTGCGGGTGATCGCGGCTTTGTTAAAGCCATTGATGGCCGCAAGGTCCTCCTTGATAGTCCGCACAAAGCACTCAACTTCCTATTACAGGGATCTGCTGGCGTAATCGCGAAGCGTTGGCTGGTAATATCTAACCATCACACTCACGATATCTGCTGCTCGCAGCTTGCCTTCATACATGACGAACTACAATACGAATGCCATGGTCTCCACGCAGACAAGTTGGCGGCATCCTTGGTACATAGCGCTAGAGAAGCGGGAGAGTACTACAAATTACGATGTCCCATTGATGCTGAATCCAAAATCGGAGACAACTGGGCAGATGTGCACTAAATGTGGTGAGTTTAAACCACTTAGTGAGTTCCCTAAGCGTGATGGACCAACAAGAAAACCACGTAGAGTATGTAAGGATTGCCGTAAAAAGCATGATAAAACAATACGTGACTTGAAGAAAGCACACCCCAAACCAGAACCAGGTCCATGTCCTATTTGTGGTACACATACTGAAGTATGGGTCCTAGATCATAACCATGAGACCATGGAGTTTAGAGGGTACATATGTAAGCATTGCAATGCTGGTTTAGGTTTGTTAAAAGACTCACCTAGCATTGTGTCAAATGCCTTAAAATATTTAAATAGTGAAACTACTGATTGATGCAGATTATATTGTCTATAAATCCTGTGCCGCATGTGAATCAGAGATCGACTGGGGTGATGATGTCATCATGGTTGTCTCGAAGTTCAGTGAGGCTTACAAGGCCGTAAAAAGAGAACTCAAAAAGATTGAAGATGCTTTCTTTTCTAGCACCGGTACTATTCTTTTCTTTAGTGATAGTCGCAATTTTAGGAAGTCTATCCTTGACTCCTACAAAGGACACCGCCAAAGGAAAAAACCCTGCGGATATAGACGTGTAATCGAAAAACTAAAAACCGAATATGAAGTAATCAGGATGCCACAGTTGGAAGCAGATGATGCCATGGGAATCTATGCGACACTGCATCCAGGCAACTGTGTTGTCAGTCCTGATAAAGATATGAAACAGATCCCTGGTCTTCTCTATAACTTAGAAGAAACCATGGAGATCACTGAAGAAGAAGGAATGCAATGGCATTTTATTCAGACACTGGCAGGTGACCAAACAGATGGTTACTCTGGAGTTCCTGGATTAGGAGTGAAACGTGCTGCTGCCATTTTTGATAAAGACGGATATACTTGGGAAACGATTGTCAAAGCCTTTGAAGAAAAGGATTTAGATGAGTCAGTTGCCTTACAGAATGCACGTCTGGCAAAGATACTCACTTTCGAGAACTATGACCTCACCGAACACAGACCCATCTTATGGACTCCCGCCGATGCCAGTAACCGAACCCACCATGGAGCAGAGCTTCCAGCTGCGTAGGCTACAAGATCTCTTGCCAAAAGCAGAGAAAGAGGATATTATTACTGTCCTGATGGCACTACAACGTCAGAACTTTGCTCTTACCAACACCGTAAAACAACTATTGAAAGAATGGCCCACTCGCCAGACTACTACCGAAGGGGAACCATCGAAGTATGGGACTTTATTCGTGATCAAGGACTTTCCTACCACTTAGGTAACGCTATCAAGTACATCTGCAGAGCTGGTTACAAAGATAACTATGTAGAGGACTTAGAGAAAGCCATTCATTACCTTACCAACGAATTGCAATATGTCACTCCTGAGCAACCAAGCGATCGAATTCCGCCGAGCGTACAATATACCGAACGATTTGAGCCGGCGGACTTTGCAAAAGAATTTGATCGTTGAGGAATTTAAAGAGTTCCTAGAAGCCGATCTTAACATGGCTCTGATGCATCCTCCTGATAGGGAGGCTTGCTTGAAAGAGCTAGCTGACCTTATCTATGTCTGTGCTCAGTACGCTGAGAACATGGACTGGGATATTGAACAAGCTCTACGCCGTGTTCACAAATCAAACATGTCCAAGCTAGGCGATGACGGCAAGCCTGTTAAACGCAAGGACGGAAAGGTTCTAAAAGGACCTAACTACAAACCACCCGATCTATCTGATTTAGTATAATGTCTAATCTCATCTCTCGAACAGGACGTGTACAGTCCTGGATGGACAACCCCGAGTCCAGATTGCCAGTATCGTGCACGGTCATCTCGGTGGATGACAGCATGACAGGTGCCAATGGTATCGAATCCTCATGGCGATTCGTCAGTCACGCTCTGCGTCATGGGGCTGGTGTAGCAGTACACCTGTCCAATCTTCGGCCAAAAGGTACTGTTACTACAAAAGGACCAGATGAACTAGTGGCTAGTGGTCCGGTGTCATTTGGACGCATCTACTCTATGCTGAATGAAGTGCTGCGTAGAGGCGGCACATTCCGTAATGGAGCTTGCGTCCTGCACCTCGACATCGAGCACCCTGACTCCCTCGAATTCATTCAAACACCCCGACATGAACTACCCTGGGTTAAACGCTGCATCAATCTCACTGAAGAATCCTGGCAAGAGTATCCCTACAAAGCAGAACTCTTGGAAGGGATTCGGAAAGGCGACATCTGGCTGAACAAAATTAGGTACGACAAAGATGGAAAACGTATCAGAGGAAACGTCTGTCTTGAAGTATACCTGCCTTCACGAGGCACATGCTTGTTGCAGCATGTCAATCTCGCTGCCTGTACTATCTCTGACATCCCAAAAGCTTTCGTTGAGGGTATGTCCGAGTTGTGTGCGCTCCATCCTACGACAGGTGTCGGAGAATCTGGGGAATACCTCAGCCCAGACGTTGATAAGCAAGTCGGGCTTGGAATGCTTGGACTTGCCAACCTGCTCCGCCAAAACGGAGTCACATATAAAGAATTTGGAGAAGCCCTCCAAGGATTAAACCAAGAGAAGATAGACTTCTCAACTGCTCGTGACATTGCTCAGCACATCCGAGATGGCATTGAGCAGGCTGCAGCCATCGCCAAGAGTCATAACATGGTAAGAGCCTTTGCCATTGCTCCTACGGCCTCCTGCAGCTATCGTAGCCTCGGTCTAGATGGGTTTACTTCCTGTCCTGAGATCGCACCACCCATCGCTCGGTCAGTTGACCGGGACAGCGGCACCTTTGGTGTCACAACTTATGAATATGGCGATGTTGAGATCGCCTCGGAAGTAGGTTGGGAAGCATACAAACTTGTAGCTGACCAGCTTATGACCATGCTTGAAAAAACAGGACTTCTTCACGGATACTCGTTCAACTCATGGAGTGATCAGGTAACCTATGACAATGCGTTCATTGAAGAGTGGCTAGCGTCTCCTCAAACAAGCCTCTATTACAGTTTGCAAGTGATGGGAGACGTTCAGGACAAGACCAGTGCATATGCTGCACTCGATGAGTCTGATGTTGACGATTACCTTGCGGACTTGCTAACTCCTGAACCACAATGTGATTGCGCAGAATGACCCCGTATGATAAACTAATTGCCAGGAAACGCACCTGGACTCCTGTTCAAACTGAAGCAGGTACACTCAAATCCGGCGCGGAAGAAGCTGTCTACCGCGCTTTAGCTCTCCGCTGTCTCGAACTGCCGGTGGGTGACTTTATATCACACTCATTAAAACGTGAAGTCCCTGATGCAGCACGTCAAATCCTGGAAATGAACATCAAGGATGAAGAAAACCATGATTTGGCTCTGAACTATGCTGTAAATGCACTCGGTACTGATGAAAAAGCAGAACGAGAAGCACAGATCCTGAAAAAAGCATGGGAAGAACATGAAGATCACACGATTGTTAAGGCTATGGTAGCCGAACGTAGTGTTTTCTTCTGTCTGCTTCCTTTCTTTCGCTATGCCGGAGATGCTGGCCTGAGGACAATTTCCGCAGATATTAGCCGTGATGAGCAGATTCATGTTGCTACGAATTCTCTTGTATGCCGTGAGCTGGGTCTTAATCCTTCTAAGTCTCTCAACAAACTGAGAAAAGCAACTGTAGACTGGGTTTTCCAGCCTCTACAAGCAGAAAACACCGATAAATTTTTAGCGAAAAATTTTTGGCACTCTCAAAGCGACTCGCTTTTTGAAAAGGGAATCGCCGAAGGTTTTTCTAACACCCGGTCGGCACGTATGCCGGCATTCTTTGAACATTCCAATGTCAATCTCCCTCAATACGCTTGAAGCCTACGGTATCACCGTCAAGACTATCCTTGCAGAGATGGAAGAAAACTTTCCACCCACAAACCCAGGTCCAGGTGATACGATCTCAACTATCATGTATAGATCTGGACAACGCTCCGTAGTGGAGTGGTTACTTAATAAATTAAACGAAGATGGCATTTAACCAAGGCGTTTACAACACAATTATTGCTGAAGGTGGTTCAGCTGCCTCAGCAAACAATGCGGCACGTGCTAGCCGTCCAGGTCGTGCTCTTGAGAACTGGCGGCGCGATCATGGTGCTCTCAAGCAACAAAAAGATGCAGAGTATGCTTCTAACCTAGCTAGAATGCGGATGGCTGAGCAGCAAAACCGCTTGATGGCTGCGATTGCACAAGGACCACCGAAAGCAAACAAGGCTTTGAAGGGTTCTGAATACAAACCTAAGTTTAGAGCGGCTGCTTCTAAATCTCAAGCAGCACGAGCTGTGTCAAAAGGTACCTATCAATTCTCTAACCCACTAGGCATGGGTGGTTCTGGTAGTCGTACTGGTGGTATGGGTGGTCTAGCAACATGATGAAAGCTAAGTCACGCTACGATGAACTACGTGCACGCCGGGATTCGTATCTCGATGTTGCAGTAGAGTGCTCACGCTTGACTCTGCCTTACCTAATCCGACAAGACGAATCACAAGATCGCAAGTCTCTGTCCACACCATGGCAAGCAGTCGGTTCCAAAGCTGTCACAACTTTGGCAGCTAAGCTGATGCTTGCCTTGCTCCCTCCCCAAACCACGTTCTTTAAATTACAGGTTAGGGATGACAAGCTAGGTGAAGAGCTTGACCCAGAAATTAGGAGTGAACTTGATCTCTCTTTCTCTAAGGTAGAGAGGATGATCATGGACTTCATCAATGCGTCAAGTGATCGTGTGGTTGTACATGAAGCTGTACGACATCTCATTGTTGGTGGTAATGCACTGATCTACATGGGTAAAGAAGGGTTGAAACACTACCCACTGAATCGATACGTTGTCAACCGTGATGGCAATGGTAACGTAATCGAGATTGTAACTAAAGAAAAAATTAGCCGCAAGGTGCTTGGTGATGTGCTCCAAGAACCTCTACCTAATCACGTAGGACGCGAAGGCGCATCGGACCAGGACGTTGAGGTGTACACCTATGTCCAATTGGATAACAAGAGTGGTCGTTGGCACTGGCATCAGGAAGCTTTTGATAAAGTGATCCCTGGTACCAAGAGCACAGCACCTAAGAATGCTAGCCCATTTTTGGTCCTCCGATTCAACACTGTTGACGGCGAAGACTATGGTCGTGGCAGGGTAGAGGAGTACCTCGGTGATCTCAAGTCACTTGAAGCACTGTCACAAGCCCTGGTTGAAGGCAGCTCTGTTGCTGCTAAGGTAGTGTTCTTGGTGTCACCATCATCGACAACCAAGCCACAAACCCTTGCCAAAGCAGGTAATGGTGCTATCGTTCAAGGACGTCCAGAGGATATCCAAGCTGTCACTGTTGGCAAACAAGCGGACTTCGCTACTGCTGCACAGATGGCACAGACCCTCAGCCAACGAATCAGTGATGCATTCTTGGTACTTAACATCCGACAGTCAGAACGTACAACAGCTGAAGAAGTCAGGCTTACACAGCTTGAGCTTGAGCAGCAGTTGGGTGGGATCTTCTCGCTGCTGACTGTTGAATTCCTTGTACCATATCTAAACAGGACTCTGTTAGTTCTCCAACGTTCGGGTCAGATCCCCAAGATACCACGTGATCTGGTCCGACCGTCCATCGTTGCCGGTGTTAATGCACTGGGACGTGGACAAGATCGAGAGTCTCTTACACAATTCCTGATGACCATCGCACAGACGATGGGACCACAGGCCATCATGCAATACATTGACCCCAGTGAGTACATCAAACGACTCGCTGCTGCACAAGGTATTGACACGCTGAATCTTATCAAGTCTCAAGACCAGCTACAAGCTGAGAATCAACAGGCTATGGATCAACAGAAAGAGATGGAACTTGTTAAGCAGACTGGTCAGCTGGCAAATGCTCCTGCAAATGATCCCAGTAAAAATCCCGCCCTAAACCCTGAGTCAAATGACGGAACCGAAGAAACCCCGCCGCCGCAAGGCGCAGGCTAAACCAGTTGAACCTGTAGAAACACAGGTCGAAAAAACTGAAGAAGAAATCCCAATCAACAAGTATGCTCCCAAAGATAAACTGGGTAAGCCGTTGCTGGGTCGCAGTCCTAACTATGTTACTAGCGTAGGACTTGGTAAACTTAATGTCGTACATGCTAAAGGAGTGAAAGATAATGGCAACTCTTAATTATGATCCTACAGATGTGAATGCACCTGAGTTCACAGAAGCAGAACAGGAAGCTATTCAGGTTGGAGAACAGGCGTTCCAAGAGGAACAGCAAACCTTTGCAGGTAAGTTCAAGTCTGCTGAAGATCTTGAGCAAGCCTACATTGAACTGCAAAAGAAACTCGGTGACCCCGAAGCTCGTACTGAGCAAGAGGCACCAGAGGCTGAGCCTGAAGCTGAGCTAGATCCTGTGTCTAGCCTGGTTAACGACGTCCTGAATGCTGAGAACCCTGATGAGCTGATGGCTCAGTTCGCAGAGATGGATTCACAAGAGGTTGCCAAAGCATTCCTAAATGCAGACATAGCACCAGCTGAAGTGGAGATGTCTGATGCTGACATCAGCACTATCCAGAACTCGGTTGGTGGAGAAGAAGGCTACGCAGAACTCATGCAGTGGTCTAACGAAAACTTCCCTGAAGAACTTGTTCAGGGATTCGATCAGTTGGTAGCAACTGGTAATCGCTACGCTATTCAACTTGCAGTTAACGGACTCATGGCAGCTTACCAAAACCAGAATGGTATGGAAGGTGAGCTGCTCACGGGTAAGGGTACTGCACAACAGGCTGATGTCTTCCGGTCACAAGCAGAAGTTATTCAAGCTATGAATGACCCACGCTATGACGCTGACCCAGCCTATCGTCAGGACGTCTTTAATAAACTCGATCGTTCTGACCTCAACACTTATTAATCTTATTTAAATGGCCGCTACTATCGCACTACAAAAGCCATCCCTTTGGGATCGCTACGTTGAGTGGGTTAGCAGCACTGAGAACCGGCTCTATGTGGGACACTTCGGTGTCCTCATGGTGCCTTGTCTACTGGCAGCTACAACCGCATTCATTCTGGCATTCATTGCCGCACCACCAGTTGATATCGATGGAATTAGAGAACCTGTCGCAGGATCCCTGCTCTACGGAAACAACATCATCTCGGGAGCAGTCGTTCCCAGCAGTAACGCAATCGGGTTACACTTTTACCCAATCTGGGAAGCCGGTTCACTTAGTGAATGGCTCTATAATGGAGGACCATACCAACTCGTTGTCTTCCACTTCCTCATTGGCGTCTTCGCTTACATGGGACGCGAATGGGAACTTAGTTATCGATTAGGCATGAGGCCTTGGATCTTTGTCGCATACTCCGCACCCGTCGCTGCCGCAACAGCTGTATTCCTTGTCTACCCTTTCGGACAAGGCTCTTTTTCTGATGGAATGCCGTTGGGAATCTCCGGCACGTTCAACTTCATGCTTGTCTTCCAAGCTGAACACAATATTCTTATGCACCCTTTCCATATGCTTGGGGTCGCTGGCGTTTTTGGCGGTAGTCTGTTTTCAGCTATGCATGGCAGTCTTGTTACTTCTAGCTTGGTCCGTGAGACTACTGAAAACGTTAGTCTTAACCAAGGCTACAAGTTTGGTCAGGAAGAAGAGACGTACAATATCGTAGCTGCTCATGGTTACTTCGGTCGTTTGATCTTCCAATATGCGTCTTTTAATAACTCACGTAGTCTTCACTTTTTCCTGGCTGCTTGGCCTGTGGTGGGTATCTGGTTTACCTCACTCGGCGTAAGCACGATGGCATTTAACCTCAATGGATTCAACTTTAACCAGTCTATCATCGACGGTTCTAACCGTGTCATTCCTACTTGGGCTGATATACTCAATCGGCAGAACCTCGGAATGGAAGTGATGCATGAACGTAATGCTCACAACTTCCCGCTTGACTTAGCAACTGCTGAGTCTGCACCTATCGCACTTACTTCACCCGCTATCGGTTAATGAACGACACCCAAATCTGGCCCACCGAACCACGTATGTACATCGACGAAAACTCTATCCCTCATAACGAGAAAGCTGAGCGCCTTAACGGGCGCCTGGCTATGCTGGGAGTCATCGCTGCGATCGGCTCCTATGCTGTAACTGGTCAACTTATTCCTGGAGTCTGGTAATGCCACAAGGTAAGGGTACTTACGGTACTAAGAAAGGACGTCCCCCTAAGAAGGGAGTCAAAAAGTAATGGCTAAACAAGGATTGTATGCCAACATCCACGCCAAGCGTAAGCGTATTGCTGCTGGCAGTGGTGAAAAAATGAGGAGTCCTGGGTCTGCTGGAGCACCCACGGCTGCTAACTTTAAACGCTCCGCAAAAACTGCAAAGAAACCTAAGAAAGCTTAAACTAATTATCATGAAAAACATCGCTCTTTCCACCCTCGCGCTGTCTGCCTTCGCTATGCCTGCTATGGCTGGCGTGTACCTGAACGTCGAAGCCAACCAAGGTTGGTCTGGTGAAGACTATCAAGGTACTCTGTTGGAGACTCACGTGGGCTACGAGAACAGCCTGGGTAAGGATGCTAGCTGGTATATCCAGGGCGGTCCTGCCGTGTCCTTCCCGGACGATGCCGAACAAGTCGGCGCTGCATCTGGTAAGGTCGGTCTCAGTGTTGCTGTGACCAAGCGCCTGTCCGCTTACGGTGAAGTCTCTGCCATCACCCCTGAAGGTCTCGAACTGGAAGGTCTCGGTGTTGGCACCAAGGCTGGTCTCAAGTATTCTTTTTAAGTAACGTACGTTCATCCTCATGGAAGACAACATCTACGAACTACAATTTACAGCCACCTCTCTCCGCATGCTGCATAGAGCAGTGAACTTTGCACTTGACCAATGGCCAGGTGGAGATCCTGTGGAGCAGCAATATTATGCGTACCTGAGAGATAGCCTGCAACGTGTACTACTAGAAGAAGCTTTCATGTTGGACGCATGACGCCACACCATGGAACGGGGGTGTGGTACTTCGGAGTATTTCAATGCCTACTGTTGAACTGCAAGCTCGCGTTAAAGAGCAAAAGGCTGCCGTCAAGGAAGCTAAGCTGAAGTATCGCGGCGTTACTTACATTAAATCTGGCAAGTAGACTTTTGGGGAGGTGCAATTCCTCCCCTGCCTATTGGCGTTGGCCCTACGGGACACCCTTCGCCGTCTAGACGGTGGGAATAGACCACATTAAAATCTATTATTAAATTTATGGCTAGAACTTCTTTCACTGGGACTGGAGCTCTTGGTTTTAGTAACGTTTTGTATGTTACTGCAAACTCTACTGACCAGTGGTTCATTCCTGGCAACAATAACGAGGGTGATAACCCTGATAGTGGTATTATGGCTAACCGACTTGACGATTGTGAAGCACTCGTTGGTGTTGGTACAACTGCCACCATTTCAAATGCACAGATTGGTAAAGCTGTGCGTCCTGGAACTCTTAACGATTGGTAATTATTAATGGCTTCTCCTTTTATTTATGAAACCGCTCGCCGCGAAGTCGGCAACGTGGGTAACGGTCAACCTATTGGTCAAGGTGCACCGGTTGACAAAAATGACTTTGCCTATGGCTACATCACTGGTGACAGCAATGTCACTGTGTCTACCTCTGGCAACAAGTTTCAAATGAATCAGATCGCTCCGACTATTAACGGTGTGTCTACCACCTATGCATGGACTAAGACTGATACCACTACTGGCACTACTCTGACGGACGATGCTACTCGTGAAGTCAGTGTAGCAGCAAATGGTACTGCTGGTTCCTCTGTGCTCCAGTGTGTTGCTACCAATGCACAAGCTTCTAACTCTCCTAAGACTGTGACCTACACGATCACTGTTGCTTGAGATACAGTTGGGAGGGCACCTCAGAGTCGGACCCTCCTTTCATTTGGCTCTTGGCCCTACGGGATAACCAATTGCCGAACGTTCGGTAAGACGTTGAATTTTACCACAAAAAAATTTTCAACTTAATATCTTTGAGCTCAAAGAGACTGTAAAACATACACTCTCTACTTAACAATGGCAACTTTTAATGCTGGAAGCAGCTTCGCAGTTAACGAAATGCGTGGCACTTCCGCCGGTTCTATCAACCGCAACCCTGGTCTGGGTCGCACCGGTTTCGGTGACACCGTAACTGTTAACGGTCAGACCGTCAGTGCATACGATGCAAAGTATGCAACTTATCTCAAGCTCTTTACGGGCGAAATGATCAAGGCGTATGAAAGCGCTACGATCGCTAAGGGCACCGTTCAAAGCCGTCAGCTCCGCAACGGCAAGGCTGCTCAATTCATCTTCACCGGTCGCATGTCGGCTGATTACCATGTCCCTGGCCAACCTATCCTCGGTGCTAACGATGGCGCCGCCGGTCTGGGTAGTGGTATTCCCGTGGCTGAGAAGACCATCGTCATGGATGACCTGCTGATCTCCAGCGCATTTGTCTATGACCTCGATGAGACTCTGGCTCATTACTCCCTGAGGAGTGAAATCTCTGCCAAGATCGGTCACGCTCTGGCTGAGGCATACGATAAGAAGATCTTCCGTACGATTGCTCTGGCAGCACGTGAAGCTCATCCTATCACTGCAGCTCCTGGTCCTGAGCCTGGTGGTTCTGTGATCCGTCTGGGTAACAACAACGAGTACAACGCTCAAGCTTTGGTTGACGCCTTCTTTGAAGCCGCTTCCATTCTTGACGAAAAGAATATGCCTAAGAACGGGCGTACCGCTGTCCTCTCCCCTCGCCAGTATTATGCGTTGGTTTCACAAGTAGACACCAACATCTTGAACCGCGACAGCCAAGGTACTAACCTGCAGGCTGGTTCCGGTGTGTACAGCATTGCTGGTATCGACATCAAGCGTTCCAACAACCTGCCTTTCCTGGCTGGTACTGTGACCACCGCTCAAGGTGAGAACAACGATTACAGTGGTGATTTCTCCAGCCACGCTGGTCTGATCTACTACCGTGACGCTGCTGCTTGCGTCGAAGCTATGGGTCCTTCGATCCAAACCTCCGGTTCGGACATCAAAACGATGTACCAAGGCGATCTTGTCGTCGGGCGTATGGCTATGGGCTGTGGCACTCTGAACCCTGCTGCTGCTATCGAACTGCAAGCTACCTGATTTAGGAGATTAACATGGCTATTACCCCTGGAACTAGCCGACTCGTTACACAGTCCAACGCTGTGCTTCCTGGTGCATTCATTGAAAGCCTTACACTGAACCCCCCGTCTCCTATCGAGATTGGCCGTACTGTGTCTGGTGGTGTACAAGGTAAAGCTGCTGACGGATCTTCGATCGGCGCTACTAACTGACCTTAATTAATTAATACAATGCCTGAAAACGTAACTGTTGCTGCTGGTGACAATGGCGTAGCTGGTACCTTGGCTGCTGGTCTGGGTGCTGACTACGGTAATGTTACTGGTACGCTGAATGCAGGTAACAAAAAGAGTGAAGGCTTTGATGAAGCTATTCGTCACTCCGTTGCACGCACTCAAGGTGGCACCTTTAATGGTTCTGCTACTACTAGCGGTAACCGCTCTGAAGTCTTTTCTGTGACTCAGGGTTTCCGTACTGCTTATGCTGGTGTTGAAGCCGATACCCCTGTTATCGACCGAACCGCCTGATTATACTGGGGAGTCTTATGGCTCCCCTTTTTTCTTTATAACTATGACCGCTTCTTCTTCCACATTTAAGACCGATACCGAACTATCCGCAGTCAATCAAGTGCTGGGAGCGATCGGTCAAGCACCTATTACTACACTTGATTTTGCTAACCCTGAGATCTCCTACATCTATCAACTGTTGCAAGAATGTAACCGAGATGTACAGAGTGAGGGTTGGTCATTCAACACTGAGACACATGTTACCAAGACACCTGACGCTAATAATCAGATCTTAATTACTGATGATGTGTTGCAGGTTGATTTGTCAGGTGACTTTGCTAACCGTAATGTCAATGTCATTATCAAAGATGGTAAACTGTATGATAAGGTGCAACACACCAATGAGTTTACTAAAGCTAAAGGTCTAGTAAATAATGACGGTTCTATTAATCTTGATTATGTCTACCTTCTAGAGTTTACTAATCTACCTCAACCTTTTAAACGTCTAGTTATCTACAGAGCAGCCACTCGTGCAGCAGCACAGCTTGTCTCTAACCCACAACTAGTCCAGATGCTACAACAGAATGAGGTTCGAGCCCAATCGTATTGCATGGAGTATGAGTGCAACCAGGGTGACTACAGCATGATGGGTTGGCCTGATGGAACTGTGTGGCATTCTTTCTCTCCTACTGATGCATTGCAGCGATGAGTTCTATTAGTCAAACAATCCCGAGCTATGTTGCGGGTATCTCAGAACAACCTGACCAACTTAAACTTTCGGGTCAGGTTAAAGATTGTGTAAACGCTCTGCCTGACGTCACCAGGATGCTGGGTAAGCGTCCAGGATGTGAATTTCTACGTGAAGATATTGGAGCTAATACACACCTGGGTCATTGGTTTGACATTTATCGTGATCCTAATGAACAATATATTGGTGCTGTCCGTCCTACAACAACTACAAATAACCGTAGTGGACAAATAGATGTATTCCGTGTTGTCGATGCACCACTGCGTACTTACAATAATAATGCAGGTACTGCAAAAGTTCAATCACGTGAATACGTTGTAGTTACTAATCATGGATCTGGTTTTACACCTGGTTCATCAACTAACATTGCTACCACTAACACCACTGATGGTGCTGCAACTGGACTGACTGTTAATGTTACGGTTAATGCCGCTGGTCTAATTTCATTTGTTGAGATTAACCGTGTAGGTGATCCTGCTGCTAATGCTTATGAGCATGGTGATGTTCTTACTATCACTGGTTTTGCTGGTGCACAGATTACCTACTTTACTGGGTTAGCTGGTGAGCAATGTAACGTCAAATATGATGATGTTGCTCACTCAATTGTTGACCTCAATACTGCCGGTACTATTGCACCTACTACTGCTGACACTGAATGTGGTTATCTAATTCACACTGATAGTAAGCGTATTAAATCACTGACTGTTAATGACACCACTGCGTTTGTCAACAGGGACACAGTAACGGCTATGACTGGAGCTACTGAACCAGCCGCAGAAGCTGAAGGTTTTATGGAAGTGACAGTTTTAGCATTTAGTCAGATATACCAGTTTAATATTACCCAAGGTGGTGTTGAAACTGAAATTATTTCAGCTCAAACCAACTCAACAAACGCAACTGTTGAGGGTATTCTTGATGATTTAAAAACTAAAGTAGATGCTGAACCTAACTTTAGTGCAACTAAAATTGGTAACGGCCTACACATTACTGCCACTGCTGGTGGTATATTTTCACTAGAAACCCCTGAACGACAGTTGATGAATGTCTTCACTGATGAAGTACAAGACATTACCTTGCTGCCTGATCAGTGTCATCATCACTACCGTGTTAAAGTTGCAAACAGTGGTAGTGAAGAAGATGATTACTATGTACGATTTAATGGTGCCAACAATACTGATGGTCAAGGTACGTGGGAAGAGTGGCGTGAACCTGGTGTAGAAACCACGATCAATGTGGACACCATGCCACATATTATGTTCCGTCAAAGTGATGGTTCATTTCTAGTGTGCCCTACTCAGTATGATGAGCGACAGGTTGGTGATACTCTTACTAACCCAACACCCTCATTTATTGGTGCTACAATTAACAACATCACTCTGTTTAGAAACAGGCTTGGAATCCTATCTAACCAGAACCTAATCCTCAGTCGCCCTGGTGACTTCTTTAACTTCTTTGTCTCTACTGCACTAGCTATTACTGCACGAGATCCTATCGACCTGTCAGCTGCGTCTCCTAACCCAGCTACTCTGTTCGACTCTATTGAAGTTAACACCGGTCTGGTCCTGTTCAGTCGTACTGAGCAGTTCATGCTGACTACTGATAATGATGTGCTGTCACCTGAGACAGCTAAGATTAACTTTGTGTCTTCCTTCAACTACAATGAAGACGTTAGCCCTTTCTCGCTTGGTACTACCATTGGATTTTTGAATGATGAAGGTAGTAACACCCGGCTATATGAAATGTCTAATCCTCCTAGAGAGGGACAGCCTGAAGTTATTGAACAAAGTAAAATTATATCTAACCTATATCCAACTGGTATTAACCGGATTGCTACATCTAAAAACAATACTATTGTACTAACTGCAGCTTCTGGATCTAGAGATATCTTCGGGTATCGATACTACAACACCACGGAGAGGCGCCTACAGTCCGCCTGGTTCAAGCTTAGAATGACTGGAGATGTGATCTACCACACCATTATTCGAGACACCTACTGGGCCGTTATACGTAACTTAGACACTACTCCTAACCCTGACGTTAATATCGTTACCATCCAAAAGATGGAGCTGAAACAAAACGATGGTACTGTTACAGTTAACAACGCTACCCAAGGTATTATTACGTACCTTGATAACAAACGTGAAATACCCAGTGCTGATCTAACTTATGATGCCGGCACTGATACTACTACGTTTACTCTACCTTGGACTTACGATCAAACTAAATTTAATGCAACCACATTTGCAACTGGTCTAACTGTATTCCAACTTGGAGATGGAGCTGATGGTCTTGCTGTTGATCTTGTATCAGCCGGTGGTACTCCTGCTCGCATTAATACAATTGATGGCACTAACTTCCAAACTGTCACCTTGCGTGGACGATGGGATGAGCAAACCGATATTGCAATCACTAACGCTGCTGTTGGCCCTAACCTAAGCACTGGTAAGTTTGTTGGTCTTGGTACTACAGGTGGTACAGGTACAGGCTTGCTGCTTGCTGGTGAGGTGGATGTAGATGGTAATCTAACAAAAGTACAGATTGTTAACCCTGGTTCAGGGTATACCACAGGTGATGTGGTTACTATCCAGGTAAGTCCCGCTCACCCAAGTGGTACTCCAGCTGCTGTTAATAGCACTGCTACCTGCACACTAACCATTACTGAGCAAAGTCTATTCGTAGGCTATGCATATGAGATGGATGTACAGTTCCCTGTTATCTATCCTACTAAAGGTAGTGGTGATGCAGCTAAATCTGATGTACAAGGTAGTCTAATTATCCATCGTTTTAAAGTTAATACTAACTCTACGGGTACTTTCCAAATGGAACTTGCTCGTAAATATCGAGATACTTTCTCAACCACACATGAAGCAAAGACGTTTGACTCTTATCTAGCGGACGATATTGCTATCGGTGAAGTAGATGAAACCGTAGTCGCGTGCTATGACCGAAACACTAATGTGGATTTACATCTTAAATCTTCTTATCCCCTGCCAGTTACTCTTATTTCTATGACTTGGGAAGGAGAATATACCAACAAGAATTATAGGAGAGCGTAACTATGAGTGGAGGAGGAACAAGCTCCGCTGACTATGCACGTAGTGCTCAAGCTGGCGGTGGTAGTGGCGGCCTCTCAGGCTCAGCCACAATGAATAAGAAGATTAGTGGCTTATCTGCTGGCATAGGCGCTCTAACCTTCGGTAAAGGTTTAATTGGCGGTCTTTTAAAACACAACCAAAAACAACACAACTTTAAAAAAGCTAAAGGCAGGGCTAGAAAAGCTGCTGACCGAGCTAATCGCCGGATTGCTGAGAATTATAAACTAACAATCGGTAATTATCTGGCTGACATTAAGAGCACTGAACAACAGTGGTCTGCAATGATTGACCAGTCTCTGGCTGATGCAGCATTCTTAGATGATTATGCCGGTGATGTATATGTTCAACGTCAGCAAAAACTGAATGAAGTCTTCGCAGCAGAAGCGTTTAGACAGCAAGACCAGGTGGTTCGCTACATGCAATCATCTGGATTTGCTGCTGCCTCTGGTAGAACTGGTGTTACAGCAGGACGTGGTGCTGTGCAGAACGCAGCTCAACTAGGTCGTAACCAAGCAATTGCTGCTCGTGAACTGATTGGAACTGTTGATGCCTTTGATAAGCAGAGTGATATTGACAACAAACGGTTTGCTCATGAGAAGTATAAGATTGGACAACGTGCTGCTATCTTGCCTACATTAGGTGGTCCTCCTGGACTGCCAGAATTCCAGCGTCCTGAGCATGTGGAACCTCCTACCAATACGTTGTTTATGGATACAACCTCAGCCCTGATTGATGGTGTCACAGCTATGTATGGTGCTGCTCCGATGTCAACTAGTTTTAAACTTAGCTAATGAAAAGATTTGAAGAACAGCGGCAGTATAAACCATCATCAACAGATTACGATCTAGGTAATGGTCCACTAGCTGCTCCCGATATTGGTTCTCTAATCAGACAAGAGTTCCAACGTACACGCCAGCAGGATCAGTACGCTGAAACTGTAAGGCAACAAAATGCAAAAATACAGAGTGAAAACGATAAGATTCGTTTTGAAAAAAGTGCTGCAGGAGATCGAAGGCAGACTGAGTTTAATTTAAAAGAGCTGATTCCTTTTTCTAATAAACTGTTTGACCTGGCTATTCGTGAGTTAGGTGGTGCTCAAAAACGTGAAGCATTGAAAGGACAGATGGATGTCTTGTCTTTACAAGACCCATCTCAATTTGAAGGTGAGCGTTTAGAACGGTACATTCAACTCAGAGACCAAGCACTTGCAGATGGTAAATCCCAGCAATTAGCAGCTAACCTAGCATTCCAGGAAACTAGGAATCTAGAAGTTGCTGATATGTTCAGGAAGGGCTCACCGGAGTATCAATTCTCATTGATCTCTAGTATGCTCCAGTTGGAGCGTGATAACTTCCAAAACGTTTTAGCAGAGCAAGTACAACGTTCAGATAAATTCCTAACGTTACCTGGTCAAGATCCTATCCCTTACAACCAAGTAACAGGTGAAGCTGCTACTGGTGCAATGGGTCATAAGATCATTGCTGACCATTTAACAGAGCTTGGGTTTGAAGGAATCAATCCCATGATGATGGAAGACTACTTTTACGGTGGTCAAAATGGTGTCCGTACGCAGCTTGCTAAATGGAAGAAAGCTAAGGTTAATGTTGACACAGTAAACTCTGGACAGAATAGCTTTTCTCAAGCACTCTATTCTTTTACACAGAATTTTAGATCTGGTAAAGGTTCAGTTGTTGATCTCTATGATGCCACGGGTACTGTTCCTAAACTTGTAAATGGACAAGTCCAAGCTTTATCACCAGTAGAAAGGTGGAAAAAAGTTGAAGACCAATTAGTAGCCTTAGGTAAATCTGGTAGCTTAGGTGGACCTGCACAAATTGAAGCTCTGTTTGCACGCAGCATTGATCCGGTTACTGGCAAGCCTATGAATGATCCGGCTGCTAGAGGTGGCTTAATGGGTAAGGTTAAGCGTGCTCACACACAGTACCTTAAGGATGACAACAGTGCACTTATAACTCAACGTACTGCTGATGGCAATGCTTTTGTAAAACAGTCTGTTGACATGATTAAAGAGGTTGCTGAAGCTCGTGCACAAGGTAATACTAACGTTACCACGTTTGAAGAAAAGCAGCAGATGCAGGAGAAGTATATGGCAATTACCCATAGCTCTACTCCTAGTCAAGAGATTGAAAATGCATGGCTGCAGTACAGTGAAGGTGGTAAAAACCTGACCCAACAAGGTAATAATGTTCTACCTGACTTCATTAATGGTAAGTTCGGGATGGAGTATTTAAACAGTGTTAATCTAACAGCACACCCTAGATACGCAGAAATGAAGCGTTATGCTGAACGTAACGACAAACTGCTTGGTGATGACAAATCCATGAAGTGGCTGGAAGAACACTCTTTATTGAAAGCTAGAGGTGTTGCTCAAATTGGTCCTGATTCTCCTGGAACAAATGAAGGTGTCGAAAGAGTCGCAGCTGTTCTACAAAATAGAGCACGCCCTATAGCAATTAAATACATGCTGGAGATGGGTTTAGACAAGCAAACAGCTATGGAACGAGCTCTAGATGAAGTTGCTATTAATGCTGCTGATAAAGAGGGATTTGCTGAAGGTGAAACAAGGGGTTACTTAGCACCTGGCATGCAAAATGATTTCCCTAATTTCAAGCTTGAAAGCCTTAAGACATATAAAGAACAGGATGCTAAACACGCTGCTGCTAAAGCTAAAGTAGAGGCTGATATGCAGAAGTATGGTACAGACTATAGTGTACCTGGTTCTTTTATTACTGATGAGCGGATTGCAGCATGGCAAGTGGACCCTGTTAATGGTAATTTTGATCCGATGATCAAGATGCTGGCTGATCGGGATCCTAACATGACTACCTATGAGCTCACCAATCTATTCCGTGATCGTCTGAAACTGCCTCCTGTTCCAATGCCAGCTTCTATGGCTCGGTTCCGTGAGAGCACACAGATTCCAGATGATGCATTTAACCAATTTTTAAAAGACGTTGATAAAGCAAGGACATCATATGATATCTCTAAAGCTGGCTACAATGCTAATACTGGTCTCCAGTCTTGGCGTGCCCCAGATCCTGCACGAGAGCAGATTGTCAAAGTAGCCCAGGAAAGTGGCTTGCCTGAGGGAGCAGTGCTTGCATATGCTCACATGAGTAACAAGAACTTCTCTCTAGACTATGCTAAACTTTCCACAAACATCCAACAACTGTCTGCTACTGCTGAACAAGGTGGTCTAACTGGTGAAGCTCGTGAAGATTATATCTTTGCTAGCCTGCTAGGTGAACCTCCTAAGATTGTAGATGGACAACTTAAACTAACTGATGCACAACAAGTTAATCTTGATAACCTTGTTAAAAACCGTGCATCATTCGCTGACCCTGCTGTGATGAACAGTGGAGCCAACTTGAATCCTACGTATCGTAAGGTAAGCACTGTCAGCACTGCTGGTATTGAACCATGGGCACAGTCTTTGGCACCTTTAATTGGTGGTGCTGAAGCTCCACGTCCTGATTCTATGTATCCAGGAACTACCTTCCCAGACGCCGAGATTACTCCTATTACTGAAGTAGCACGTCGAGCAACTGGTGCTGTTGGTCAGTTCCAAAACATGCCTGAATTCCTTGTTGAACGAGCACGTAAAGCAGGACTCAATCCTGACACTGACGTCTACAGCGTAGAAAACCAAGGTAAAATTTTCATGGTTACGTTGAGAGACAAAGGGATTACAGAACAATTAGCACGGACTAACCCACAACAAACTCAAATTCTATTATCACAAGTTTGGGCTGGGATTCCTGTTCCTACCTACATTAAGCGAGGAACTTATGGTCAGTATCCTAAGGTAGATCTTAAACCTGGCGACTCATTCTATAAAGGTGTAGGGAGAAATAAAGCTACTGTAAGTAATGAAGAAACACAACGTGTGTTAAATGCAATAGCCTCACAAGGTATGATTTAAAACTATGTCACTTTCACGTGAGTATTTTAATGAGGAAGAGGAGCTTACACCAGAGGAAATACAAGCCTCTCGTGATGAAGAGATTGAACGCCTAAAGCGGGAATCTGATATTGGTGCTAAGGCATCAGAAATTCAAAGTAAAGCTGACTCTCCTCAACAAGATACTGAAGCTCCTACGGGAGACTCTTTTGAAGAAAATTTCCCTGGGTCAGAAGATCCAGAATCGTTTAACTACCGTTCTACAAATGAAGACGGCACCATGCGTCTTCGCGATGGTGAGATCATCGGTCCTACACGCGAGCAGGGACGCTACGAACCTTCGGGATATGCTCCTGGTACAATCCAGGATCCGAAGGTCGGAAGCCCTCTCAAGCCCATTGCAGATGCCTTAGACGGGCCTGTAAAAGGTATGAGCGATTGGTTCACCTCAGAGATTAATTCTAAAGCACACATCTGGGGTTACCCTGAGATTCCCCGTGCTCCTAATGCAAACAGTGAACTACAGGATGCACTACGTGATGTCACGGCATTGCTTGCTCCTATCATTGCTTACACTAGAGGTGCTAAAGGTGGAATAAAAGGTTTGCAAGCTAGGGGTGTAGGTGGTAAAAACCTCCGAGCTCTTGGCAACGACAAAGCATTCCAAATGTTTGCTAACCTTGGTCTGGATGTAGGCATTGGTGTCTACGTAGATGAAACTTCTTACCAACAAGGTGAGGATGACAACCTTTCAGGTAGTCTTAAAAAGTGGTGGCCAAAACAAACCACTTGGATTCCTAACTGGTTGGCTACATCTAGTGCTGATAGTGCTGATACTCGCCGCCATAAAAACCGTATGGAAGGTGGTGGTCTTAACGTTGGTGTAGAGCTTATTGGTTCTACAGCACGACTGCTAAAAGCTGCTTACAAGTCTGCTGACTTTGCACGACTCGCTCCACGGGGTGAAAAAGTTGGTGCTTTCTGGGATGCGACTAAATTTCAGTATAAGATGTCTTCCAAAGAGTTGTCTCTTAAACTGATTGGTGATGCTGCTGAACAAGCAAGTAAGAACATCGATGACGTTGGTGCATATAACCTTTCAAAACTTGATCCTGATGCACCGTTTATTAAACCGGTTAAAGGTGTCCATGATATGTGGACTGTTGCTGAACTAGGACAACGTAGTCTAGATCAGAACGGTGTGGCTGGTGCGATGACCAACGTTGCACAGATTGCTAAGAACATTGACACACAATGGGGTAGGGTTGGTAACTTTATCAGCTCCACTGCATTGAAATTTGGTCTTGATGAGGACAACCTTAAACGTGGTTGGCTGATGGATCAGGTTGTTGACCAGATGAGACAAGCTGGTAAATGGGACTACATCGCAGGGGATGGTGCTACTAAAATAAAATTTGAAGATATTAGCAAGGCTACAACAAACCTAGCTGAATCTATCATGGATCCAGCAGCTGACTCAGGATTCCTTTCTAAGATTCTTACTGAGTTTGGTACGGTTGCAGGACGTCAAGCTGCTTCTGATGCCGCTGGTAAGGCTATCAATAAGTACATGAAGAAGATTGCTGGTCTTCAAAACTACCAAGCTAGTGCTGTTACTCAACAATCACTTGCTGGACAGGTAGCTGACTTAGCTCAAACTTCCATTGAAAGCCTAGGGACTGAAGCTTATGAGAATGTCATTGAAGAGATGTTTGACCGTCTCGAAATGCTGCACGTTCTTAAGAATACATTCGATTGGGAACGTAAACAAGGCTCACTGAACCCTAATAATTGGGAACGGATTAAGACCATGTTTGCTAACAATGACATGGAAGGACTTCAACGTTGGAAGAACTCCGAAGAAGGTGCTCGCAAGGCAATGCTGGAGAACGTGATTCCTGAAGCTAAACAGTTTGCAACTAACTACCGAAACATTGCAAAAGAATATCCATACATGCTTAAGCCAATGTATGAGATGTATGATGCAACTAACGGTAAAGTAGACTCAATGATGAAACTCAACAAAGAGTTTGCTCATTCATTCACTAACCTTGAAAAAGGTATTTGGGATCGTAACCCTGAAATCCCTAACCTGATTGTACAGGCGGGCTGGGCTAATGTCATGAACTCATGGCTTAGTGCATTAGGTACACCTATTAAAGCTGCGTTTGGTAACGTTGGTGGTCTTGTTGCACAGCCTATTGGTATGTTTGGTGGAGCTATTTTATCAGGTGATATGTACATGCTTCGGCGTGCTCACTATGCCTATGGTGGCTTAACTGATACGTTTCAAAAAGCTAGTGCGTATGCCGGTGATATGTTCTGGAAACTAACTACAGAACCACGTAATGTCGAAGCAGCAATGAAGCCTGACTTGGCTTACAAAGCTTCTAAGAAAATGGCGGCTTTTGAATCATATGCTAAAGCTGCTGAAGCAATGGGTAATGATGGTCCTATGGTCATGTTCACTATCCAGCAGCAACTAGAAGATCTAGCGTTGCATCCATTGCTACGTGCTTCTAGTAACTCTATGTCAGGACAAGACTTGTTTACTGGTGCATTCCAAGCTAATGTTCAAGCACGTGCTGATGCCTTTGACCATGTTAATGGGCGCATTACGTTGGATGAATTGGTCAATGCTAATGTAGATGGTGAAGAACTGTTTAAAGAAGCCTATGAATTAGCCTATAGTAAGATCTTTAATGAAGATGGTATTATTACTGACCCACGGGTTAGGTATGCTAACTCAGAAGTCTCTCTTAATGCTGATGATCCTGTTGCTAACTGGCTTAATGGCATGACCCGTACGTTCCCGATTGCTAAGAGCATCTTCTCTTTTGCTCGATCGATCGGTAACATGGCTAACATGTATGCTGTTAAGTATAATCCAGCAACCCCTTTGATGGCTGAAATGCCATATGTACGTGAACTTGCAGATGATGTCTATAAGTTTATCACCAAGCCGTACCATGAAATGACTGATGATGAGATCAAGTTGGCAATGGAATCCCGTGGTATGGGTGATTTGCCAAGAGATCAGATGCATCAGAAGTTTATTGAAATCCGTCATGAAGCTAAAGCTAGAATGGCAATGGGTACGATGGCTGTGACTATGGCTTGGATCGGGCTGACACAAGGTAGGTTGACTGGTAATGGATCTTGGGATCCTAAAGTACAACGTGCACTCGAAGCACGTAAAGATTGGCAACCTAAATCCTATAAAGTACCTGGTACTAACTACTGGATCAGCTATGAAGCCCTTGGTCCTATTGGTGACTGGATTGCTAGCACGGTGGATCTTGCTGAAAACTGGGATACTCTCGGTGAAGCAGCGTTTGAACACCTTGGTGCTAGAATGGCATTTGTTCTTGCAGCTAACCTGAAAGATAAAACCGTGTTTGAAATGGCACGCCCATTGTACGACATTATGAACGGCAATGAAGGTGCTATTGAGCGGTGGCAAGCTGGTACATTGAATGCTGTGATCCCTGGCGCTGGTTTACGTGGTGAACTTGGACGTTTGTTTGAACCTGCACAACGTGAGATTGACCGTACTATTGACGGTTATATCCGTAACAAGAACAAGTTTGCAGACAAGTTTGTTCCTGAAGGTGCTAAGTTGCCTGTATCACACGACTGGATTTATGGTAATGAGATCGGTAACAACCAACCATGGTGGATCCGTGCTTACAACGTTTACTCACCGGCTAAAATCATGGCAGAACGTGGTCCTGAAGCTAGGTTCTTAGCAGCTGCTGAGTATGATGCACGTCCTTTCTTCAATAAAGACCCTGACACAGGAGTTGAATTTACTACTGATGAACGGGCTGAGTTGTATGATCTATTAGGACAGGATAAAATATTCTTAGATGGTATCCGTAAAGTCATGAAACGGACAGAAGCAGCTGGTGGTCTTGAGAAGTTGATGGCTTATCGTAAAGACCCACACGTTACTTCTAAGCGTACACCACTTAAAAACTGGTTTAATATCCATGAAGCACTAGATGATTATCTATCTCGTGCCATGGAAGCTGCACGTGCCAGACTTAGCACACGAGATCGGTTAGAGACTGAAGGATATATTCAAGACGTTAACATCTATCGAGCTCAACGGGGAGAAAAACCACTCTCGTTTGAAACAGAACAATTCCTACGCGACTCTGTAAACAAGTAATGCTAATTTCTGATGGCAACTACACAAAATGAACATAATGGAAACGGTACATTACGCCGTTTCTCTTTTACTTTTCCATATATTAAAGAGGATGACGTTAGAATCAGTCTACGCACTAGTGTTGACGATGTAACAGTCATCGCATCAACTGAATATACTTTTCCGTCTGCCACGGAAATTCAATTCAATGCTCTTAGTGGAGCAGCAACAACTTTTCAAGAAACGACGGGTGCACCAAAAACTGGTGTAACCATACGTATTTTTAGAGACACTGATCTTACAACTGAGCGTGTTACGTTCTTCCCTGGTTCTTCTATTAGAGCACAGGATTTGAATGATAACACACTGCAGAACCTGTACGCTAGCCAAGAACGTCAAGACCGAGCGGTAGATAGTACCGGCGGCACGATGACTGGTAACTTCAATCTGCAAAATGCAAACCTGGTTTTTACTGGTACTCTTGTACCACCAGGTGACAACAATGAAACTACAGTAACAGTTGTTGAACCTACGCAAGACAACACCATTACGTTGCCTAACAGAAGTGGTACTGTTATTACTTCTGGTGATACTAACACAGTTAATACCACTATTGTCGATGGTAGTCTGACTGATGCTAATATTGCAGCTGGAGCGGAAATTGCTGTAAACAAGCTGGCAAATGGTACTGCACGTCAAGTGCTGCAAACCGCAGCTAATGGTACTGATGTTGAGTTTACAAGTAATGTAGACCTGCCTGGTACTCTTGATGTTACTGGTCTTTCTACATTTTCTAACGTTAACATTACTGGTAACCTGGACGTTGACACTACAGCCAACCTTGATGCAGTTGATATTGATGACAACGTAGACCTTGGCGCTAACCTTAATTTTACTGGCGCTGCTCGCGTTATCAGCGCTGTTGACAATAATGCTACGGCACTGACTATCACTGACGGTGCTGATACCTACCTAACGTTTAACACTGCTAATGGTCAAGACAAGGTTGTCACTAACAAGACTTTGAACGTTGCTGGCAATTTAGAGATTTCTGGTACACAAGTCACTTCTAGTGCTACTAATCTGAACATTGTCGATGGGATGACTAAATCCACGACACTGGTTACTAGCAGTGACACTGAGTTCCCTACATCCAAAGCGGTTGCTGACTGGGTTACTACTCAGCTAGGTGCTATCGACGGTTTCGTTGCAGTTGCTGCAGCTACTGATGTTCCTGGAGCTTCTGGTACTGCTGTACCACTTGGTGTGACAATTAGTATTGCTGATGCTGGTGATATTCCCGTTGATCCAAACGGTCAAGCACAGTACACAGCTATTGGTAATACCAACAATGTAAGTGGTCAAGTTACGATTACCGGTATTCCGACATCATTCCGTCCAAATTCTGGTACTCAAGATGTAGTTAATGGCGTTCGTTTCCTTGTTGAAGGCACAGGTAACGCAGGTTCATACACCTACCACAAGGCAACTCTAAAAGAGGATGACCTTGTACAGCTCAGTGATGACATCAACGACTTTAACGAGCGGTATCGTACTGACAACACTGGCTCTAACCCCACAACTAACAATGATTCGGGTGACCTGTTCTTTAACCAATCTACAGGTAAAATGCTCGTTTTCAACGGGCTAAATTCTGCGTGGGAAGAAGTTCAGTCTATTGGTCAGTTCTTTGAAATCCCTGCATCTGAACTTGCAGATTTTGCTGCAGGTACAGCTGCTACTGAAATTATTACAAATGCACCTACAACGGCTCAACAGATCCTTCTGTCAATTAACGGTGTAATCCAGAAACCAAACGCTGGTACTGGTACTCCTGCTGAAGGCTTTACACTTAATGGTGGTCTGATTACTCTTGCTGCTACACCTCCCGCAGGTTCAGCTGTATTTGGTGTAATTATTGGTTCGTCTGTCAATATCGGTACTCCTAGTGCTAACACTGTTGACACACTGCAATTAGTTATAGACAGTGTTGATAACACTATCCTTGACAGTACTACTGGTGCTGAAGCTGTTGACACCAACGTCATTCGTGACAATGCAATCAATGCTGCCAAAATTCAAGATAATCAAGTAACTGAACCAAAGCTGGCTACTACCAGTGCAGGTACTGTTGGCTTCTTCTTGCGGAAGACTGGTGCAACAACTATGGACTGGGCTGATGTCCCTTCTCCAACAACTCAAGACATTGAGTTTTTTACTGGTGATAACAATACGACTGCTTTCACCCTTGCTAATGGTGCTGGTCACACTGTTCATACTTGTTTAGTTGTATTGAACGGTATTGTTTTGCGTCCAACCACTACGGATTCAAACAATGTAACTACAACTCGTGATTACAACATCGCTACAGCAAACAATACTACAACCCTTACATTCACTACTGCTCCAGGCACTGGTGATGAAATTGATGTTCGTTACTTGCCTAATTAATGGAGAAATATTATGAGTAAAGCTTTTGATTTTGCAAAATGTATTTTAGGTAGTGGATCATATGATGGTCAGATGCTACCTACGGGAAGCGGTGATGGTGTACCTGGTGAAATGCGGTGGAATAATACAGCTGGTGAATTTGAATTTTGGTCTACTACAAGTTCTCCACCTCAATGGAGAAAAATTAGGCAAGGTCAATTGCCTCCATTTTCTGTACGCTATTTGATTGTAGGTGGCGGTGGCGCTGGCGGTGGTACTATTCATGGCTGGGTGTCTGCAGGTGGTGGTGGAGCAGGCGGCATTTTGACTGCATCCAACGATACTTCAACGTTCAGTTTAAATACTGCTTACACAGTTACTGTTGGTGCTGGAGGCCCTAGGAATACTGGAAGTAACACCAGCGCTAGAACCCAAGGTGCTAATGGCGGAAATAGTGTTCTTCATACCCTTACTGCTATTGGCGGTGGTGGTGGCGGTGCTGGCCAGATGGGTTACTACAATATGGCTGCTTCCCACGGTGCCAACGGTGGCTCTGGTGGTGGCGTTGGTGGCTACGGTAATTATTACGGAGGTAACGTACCTGGAACTGGTACGTCTGGACAAGGTAATAACGGTGGCGGTCCTAGTAACAACCCAAATTACGCTGGTGGTGGCGGCGGTGGTGCCGGTAGTGTTGGTGGCAATGCCAGTAGCGTTACTGTCGCCTACGACAATGCTGGTAATGGTGGTGATGGTGTGTCAAATGATATTACTGGTACTGCTATTATTTATTCCGCTGGTGGAGGTGGTGGTACTTACACCACTACTGATACAACTGTTATAGGTGTAGGCGGTTCTAACGGTACCGGCGGTCGTGGTGGTTTCAGACAAGCTGCTGGCAATTACGCAGAGCGTGTTGGTCAAACACCTGGCTCAGGTGGCGGCGGTGGCGGCGGACATGACAACGTTAACGATGAACTAAACGGCGGTGCTGGCGCAGACGGAGTAGTGATTATCCGCCTTCCGGATTCTTATACAGCAACATTCTCATCTGGTATAACTTATACCTCTACTAATCTACCAGCTACCGATGAAGTTGTTTATGAATGTACTGGTGGAACTGGAACTGTTACTTTTAGCGTTTAATAACCATGCCTCTTACTAAAATTAAATCAGATGGTGTTGACAGTCTTGCAGCGTCCAAAGTAACTGGCTTGGAACTGGGACAAGTAGACACCCCTCAAACATTTACTACAAATAAAACCGTAGGTGCTGACGTTAACAGCCTTATGGTTGGTGACATCACTATTAACAGTGGAGTTACACTCACCATTGGACAAAACTCGAAACTGATTATCCTTAATTAACTATGGCCTACGGTAAAATTAAAGCAGACGCTATTATTTGGGACAATAGCGGATCTGATGTAGAAGAATCTATGTCAAGTATGGCTACTAAAGCCGGTACTGCTAGTCCTACATTTACTGGCACCCCAGCTGCACCTACTGCAGCCGCTAGTACTAATACAACGCAGATTGCTACTACTGCGTATGTAAAAAGTCAAGTCGGTGAAACTGCTGTTATCACCGCTCAACGCTCGATGACTGAGCGTACTATTACTGCTGGTGCATTTGATCTTGCAACCGGCAACCTGTGGACTTGCGGTGCAATCGCAATCCCTAACCCTACCAATGGTGTCGCTGGTCAAGTTGGCGTTATCCGTGTAACTGCTGCTCCCACCAGCTTTGGCAACCAGTGGCATCATCCTGGTGGTGCAGGTTATACCGCACCTACCGCATTTCCAGCAATCGCTCCGTTCTTTGTTACCGCAACTAATGAATTCTTGCTGGGTAGCTGGACGGAGGGTATTGTTTAATGGAAAATATTACACAAGGCCAATATTTTAGTGCTTCAGCCAGCGGAGACCTCGGGGATCCTATTGCTGAAAGTTTACGGTTTATTGGCTCCCAGTCTTTAAACAAAGCATTTTCTCAAAACTGGCAAAGCAATATAACCATCTCGTTTTGGTTAAAACGTGGCAAACTTGGGACTAATCATTATATCTTTGTGCTAGACACTGGCGGCAATAACATCCCATTTAGTTTTAACACTTCAGATCAAATTGTTTGTATTAACGGTTCTGGTAGCTCAACCACCTCAACTGAAAAGTTTAGAGATCCTTCTGCGTGGTATCATATAGTCATTAACAACAGCAAACTGTGGGTTAATGGTCAAGAGATTTTATCTAACAGTAATGCTCTGATAAGCAGTCACACTGGAGAAGATGACTGCTACATCGGCGTTTATGGAACAAATAACCTGTACCATTTTGATGGATATCTTGCTGATGTTTACCTGATTGATGGTCAATTAAAAGATAAAGATGACTTTGGAAGATACAACAAAGACGGTGTATGGGTACCAAAAGCTTACACAGGCACTTATGGAAATAATAGTTTCCATCTTGACTTTGTAGACAGCTCTAATCTTGGTAATGATGTCAGTGGTGAAAATAACGACTTTACTGCAACTAGTTTTGAAACCGCTGCAATCAGCACCAGCAACTTTGACAACGACGTTGATTACAAAGATACGCCGACAAGTAATTATGCAACATTCCAATATCTTGATGGTTCTGGCGGCAAAGGTCTCGGCAATGATGGTGACGCAAACTTAGCCGTTTGGAGTACTTCTAGTGGGCAGTGGAATGGTACAAGACTATCTACCCAAGATGTATCTTCTGGTAAATGGTATTGGGAAGTTCAAGATAACCAGGGTGAGATGTTTATCGGTGTTGCACCGTTAGAATACTGGGGTATGTTGATCAGTTGGAGTGGTCTTCCTTTGGGTGGCGGAGGTGCTATTGATTCACTCGGTTACTACACCTACAGTGGTACCAAGTGGAAAAATGGTTCAGCTACAACTTATGGACCAAGTGGTTCAGCCGGAGATATATTCATGGTTGCTTGGGATGGCGACACTGGAACCATTTGGATTGGTAAAAATGGAACCTGGAACGCCAGTGCAACTCAAGCTGAAATTGAAGCCGGCACAACTACAAACGCCATGTTTACTGGACAAACTGGTGTAGACTGGAGAGCTGGCGCTAGCCACGCATACACAACCTCAGCCAACAGAGCTAAAATAAACTTTGGACAGCGACCTTTTGTTTACACACCACCAAATGGGTATAAGGCACTTGAATTAAACAACAAACCTGAGCCAACAATTAAAAAAGGTAATGAGCATTTTGGTGTTCTTAAATACACAGCGCCCGGTAGCCCATCTTACCCAGTTACTATCAATGGTATCGGTGGTGGAGTGGCTGGTGATGGCGAATTAGATTTTGGTGACAAGCCGGATCTTGTCTGGATTAAGATGACAAACAGTGGTCAAAATCACACGATATTTGATTCCTTAAGAGGTAACACTAAGTCATTGAGATCTGATGAAAATATTGGAGAAGCTAATAGAAGCAACTTTGATTTTGTAACAAACGGTATTAAATTTACAGCAGCAGATGCAGAGACTTACCAGCAAAACGACACTTACATGGCATGGTGTTGGAAAGCAGGTGGTGCTCCAACTGCAACAAACTCTAACTCTGCTGGTACTGCACAAACTGCAGGTTCAGTAAAGGTTGATGGTGCCAATGGTTCATTTGCTCATGGCACTATTAAAGCTAACAAAATGAGTGTTAACACCACAGCAAAGTTTAGTATTGTTCAATACACTGGCTCAGGTAATGATGGTGATATTCCACACGGTTTAGGTGTAAAACCTGAATTTGCAATATTTAAACGTACTGACGGTACAGCTTCTTGGAATGTATACCACCAGCATCTGGACAACCCAGAACAGCGTACTATTTTGCTTGATCAAGGATCCGATCAAACTTCTACAAGTTCTTCATATTGGGCTAACACAGCTCCTACTACCAATACGTTTTACTTAGGAGCTGGCGGTGATAATAACACACTTAATGAAGAGATGATTGCGTACATCTGGAGTTCTGTTCCAGGTTACAGCAAATTTGGTACCTACAGAGGTAATGGTCTTTCTGGTGTGGGAGGTACTTATGTATACACTGGCTTTAGACCTAGGTTTTTAATGGTTCGTGTTTATACTGTTGCTGGAAACTGGATGATGTGGGATACACTGCGTAATCCAAATAATCCCATACAAAACCGATTGGTTGCAAACGTTGCCAATGGTGAAGGATCATATTCAACCCAAGAGGTTGATATTCTTTCAAACGGTTTTAAATGGAGAGGTGCCGATTCAGATGTAAATGAATCTTATTATTATATTTACATGGCTTTTGCTGAAAATCCATTTGGTGGTGAAAACACTGCACCCGCAACCGCACGTTAATTAACTATTTTTATTATGCCTTATATGCTTGATGGACGGCGGCTGCGTGTTGGCCGTCCCTTTAAGACCGCTGATGGTGTGTCTTACTCCCAACTGTGGGCAACTCAGCTCACTACAGAAGAAAAGACTGCAATTGGTATTACCTACGAAGCAGATCCTGCACCGGTTGATTCTAAATATTATTTTGCTGCTGGCAAACCTCGTCCGTTGGATGATGGGACTGACAGTGACGGTAACAAATTTACTGGTATCCGGCCTAACATTATTCAAGAACAAAAGAATATTGCTGCAGGAATGTTGTCTCAAACCGATTGGTATGTAACCCGCAAGTCAGAAACTGACACTGCTATTCCTGAAGCTGTCACTACTTACCGCGCTGCTGTGCGTACTGCATGTGCTGCACGTGAAGCTGAAATTGCTGCAGTTAAAACTACTGAAGCACTTGAAACTTTGATGAAAACTGCTCCTGGTGAATCAGGTGCACTGACCCAATGGCCTAAAGCCCTTTCCTAATTATGATCACCCTTATCCGTCCAATCCTGTTTAGCTTTCTGAACTCTGATAAAGTTAAAATCCTGTTGATCGACATGCTCACCAAGTTGGCTGAGTCTACCGACAATGAGATTGATGACAAAGCCGTTGAGTTTATTGCCAACGGTTTGTTTCCTAAGAAATGATTGATTTAGGGGAGCCACCTAAGCTTCCCTATATGGCCCTCCCAGAACCGGCTCCATTGCCTGTTCCGATACTAGAGGTACCAGATGCTCATGTACCTAGTTACAAGCCTATTGTGGTGCCTCCTAGTAGCCTTAGAGCGCCTCCTGGAGTCAAAGGGAAACCCTTAGAAGGACAACAACCGAATAAACCGAAACCAAATACACCTACCACCCCACCTAAAGCACCGGAAGTAGACTATGTAACGGTACCAATTATCGATAAAGAAGTGCCTATACCGAGTCAAGAGATTCTGGTCACTGCCGTTAGTACAGCAACTGTGTCTGTTGCGGCCACCCTCACAGCTACTGCAGTTTTTAAACATATTGTTTCACTAGCAAAACCCATCATTAAAACTGCATGGACAAAGATAACAAAAAAGAAGGATTCATCAAGTTCCTCGTCCTCGTCTGGTCCGCCGGACTCCTGACGGCATCATACGCAGGATGGATGGAAAAAATGGACCCTACCTATGTTGCTTCTATTCTCAGTGGCACATTGGCAACGTTCTCTATCACCCGTGAAAAGAAAGAATGAAACATCTACTAGCACTACTAGTTTTTACGCCAGCAGTAGCTCTTGGCCAGACTGTTACGCCTAATTTTACACAAGGCAGTATGCAGGCCACTACAACTACTACTACCACCATTGACCGAACCATTGAAACAGAAGTCATGGGTGGTGCTTATTCCTCATGGTCTGGCACAAACGTAACCCCAAGCGGGGATATCACAAACTCATCGACTACGTTCTCGGTGCATACCGCAGGCGATCCCTTTCAACTGGAGATTACCACGCGAGCTGCAGGAACGATCGAAGAAATAACAATCACAGAAGACATCGATATGACTTCTACCACTACATCCTTGTCTATCTTCTCGCAGTAGGACCGGCATATGCTGAAGAGCCTCGTGTGCAGAACACCTCTAATCCTGTTGCCGCTGCTACTGGTAATGTCACAAATCAAGCGGTGCAATTCCAGAACAATGGAGCTCCATCACGTCAATACTTTGCAGGGTCCAATTCCTGTAATGGTCCAACGATGACATTATCCCCTTTTATGATGGGGAATGAAACACGACCAGTAGACCCAGATGGGTACGTAAAGAACGCCAACTGGGGAGCACAGGTTAACTTCATGATTCCACTAGACAGTGGCATGATTGAGCAATGTAAAGCCATTGCTAAACGACATGAGCAAAGTATGCGTCTTCTCTATGAACTAACTAGAGCTGAAAAATGTGCAGACTTACAGAGAAAAGGTTTTACTTTTAGACCTAACTCACGTGTCGAACATCTATGTAACGACATTGTACCTATTGTATCTATAAATAATGCTGGAAGCACTGGTGAGCGTCTCGATAGCCGCAGTAGCGGCGGGAGCAGCTCTAAACAATAGACTCCATCAGCGAGTCAACAACGTACATGATCGTATCAGTGGCCTCGATCGGCGTATAGATGCAATTGAACTTGGCGTTGCCCAAGATTATGTGTCTAAAGCTGACTTGTCAGTAATGACTAAACGTATGGAGGACCATATGATACGCATTGAAAACAAATTAGACCAAATAGTTTTACGCAATGGCACATAAAAAAGCCACAGAAACGCAATTTAATGAGCTACATAACCTTGTCACCAAAGAATTTTTGGCTCGAATTAAGTCTGGCGAAGCTTCTACTCAGGATTTGAAAGCAGCTTGTGACTGGCTTAAAGCAAATGACATCAGTGGTGTCGCCTCAGATAGCAATCCTCTGGCAAAACTTGCTAAGGTTATGCCTGATGTAGACCCTGAGATGGTACAAAAGCGCCTGTACGGGCGTGTTCATTAGAAATTTATGGCGAAACAACGTTTCAATGGTCCCAAATACGCAAATGGGAACCATAAAGAGCAACAAAAAGCTTACAATCGAACTAAAAAGGGTACAGATTTGCGCGTTAACGCAAATAAATTAAGGGCTAAACTTAAAATGAAAGTTGGCGACAAACGAGAAGCTGGACATTACGCCGGTAGCACAACAGATGGTGCACCACAAAACGCTAGTTCTAACGCTGCTCGTAAAAAACCCAGACGCCCTGCATGACCCCATTACTTCCTAATCCTGATTACTACATTGCAAACCTAATAACCATGACGTCTTCCGAAGCTACACGCCTTTGGAGGCGTGCCATTAAGGAATCCTTTGGCAACACATGTGTTTATTGTGGAGAATCTTATGACTTACATGAACTTACTATTGATCACGTTAAGCCTCGCTCTAGCGGCGGCGAAACTATTTCAAGTAACTGCGTCCCAGCCTGTCGCAGTTGTAATCAGAGCAAAGGAAGCGAACACTGGGAAGACTGGATGCTAGCACGCTTCGGTCTTCATCCAGAAAGACAACAACGTATTTTAGATCACATTAGCTAATGTCAACCTACAGCAAGGAAGGAACTAAACTTAAAAGCAGACTATTAGAGCAAATCGATATTGAAGGTCTTTTAGGCTCTACACAGAGCAAAAATGCTTTAAAAAAAGTCAGACGAACGCTAGGTGCAGTTCTTTTCTCGCCAGATAGCCAAGGTTATTTGGATATTGTAGAAAATGGCTTAGCAAATGGCACATCCGCTGATCGTATTATGAAAGATCTGCGGAATTTGTCGGAAAAATATGTAGAAGCATTTTCACCAGTACCAGGTGTAACAGAAGCACACCATATTATTCCACTTAATAGTCTACGTGATAAAGTAAAAAATTTATCACTAGAAGATCAAATTGAAATTTTTAGTAGGTTAGACCAAGCTGGTTGGAAACTAGGTGACTCTCCACAACAGTTAATGAACACTGTTTTTACACGAATGAGTCACCAAGGCCAGTTGCCACGGATGTCTGGAAAGAACCTGCCTATTAAAAAAGAGTTTCAAGGATTAGTATTACCAAATAAAGCACAAACTGCACACCCTCGTGGCACTAACGACAAGCTACTGCAAGTTAGGGGTGATACCGTTGATGAAATTTGGACTGACTTTACTACACGTGTTGCACCTTTAGCGCAAACAGATGCAGCTAATGCAACATTGTTAGATGCAAGTTCAAGGCGTGCTGCAGCAGCAAAAGGTCAAGATTTTAACACAGTATTAGCTGAAGATGTTAGTCGTAAATTAAATGACCCTGTAGAAGCTCGTGGTTTAATTGGGGGTGTTAGAGAACTAGCAGCTGGTTATAATCCTAACGCACCAACTTTGCAACAGTTTGGTGTCGGTGATACTATTCTTGGACAACCAACAGCACTACAGCAACTTGCACCTATTTTAACCGGTTATACTGACGATGTTCGTGATGCAATAGCACAACAACGGTTTCAAACTATTACAAGTAACGTTAACAAAGGTTATCGGTCTCTTGATCCGTTGGGTGCTGCTTTGTCACAAGGTGGCAAGATTGCTAAACAACAAGGTGCTGGTGGGTTGTTAGGTGCAGTGTCTGATCCACAGGTAGGTGCGCAAGTAGCACGTGGTGAATATGGACAAGCTGGTACAACTGTCGCAGCTAACACTGTTATTGGTGCTGGTGTTGAGCGTGGATTTAATGCTGTCGCTCAATTTGTTGGATCTCGAATTGGTTTGAATGGACTACCTTCATTACTTGGATATGCTAACCCATTTGGTGCTGCACTAGGTGGCGCACTTGCTATTAAAGGTGGCATGGATATGATTGAAGAATATCAATCAGTCAAAGAAGGTTACTCTGATCGATTTGAACGCCGTAAAGAAACACGTGAAGAAACAAGACAACAATATCAACAGATGTTTGGTTCTTCTAAAGATGGAAGTATTGCTGATCGTGCCTTTGCTGCGAGAGATAAAGTAAACAACAACTAATTTATGCAAGATGTTATTACAGCCTTGCAGGATGATTTTAAGCTGTTCCTACAAGCACTGTGGGGACAGCTGGACCTCCCTAATCCTACAAGAGCACAGTATTCTATTGCTGACTATCTACAACACGGTCCAAAGCGTTTACAGATTCAGGCATTCCGAGGAGTCGGGAAGAGCTGGATCACTGGCGCATTTGTGTTGTGGACCCTATTCAATGATCCAGAAAAGAAAATTATGATTATCTCCGCTTCAAAAGAGCGTGCAGATAACATGTCTATCTTCCTGCAAAAACTTATTATTGAAACTCCATGGCTTTCTCATTTACGCCCGAAGTCCGACGATGCAAGATGGTCGAGAATAAGCTTCGATGTGAACTGCTCACCCCACCAAGCGCCCAGCGTAAAGTCGGTGGGCATCACTGGACAGCTAACCGGAAGCCGCGCCGATTTAATGATTCTAGACGACATTGAAGTTCCTGGTAACTCAATGACGGAATTGATGAGGGAAAAACTCCTTCAACTGTGTACAGAAGCCGAATCTATCTTAACACCGAAAGATGATAGCAGAATTATGTTCCTGGGTACTCCTCAGAACAACTTCACCGTCTATAGAAAACTTGCAGAAAGGAATTATCGCCCTTTCGTGTGGCCAGCACGTTATCCCCGTGATGCCAGTAAGTATGAAGGGCTCCTTGCTCCCTCCCTTCAATCCGATATTGACACCGGAGCAGAACCCTGGGACGTAACAGACGATAGATTTGATAATGAGGATTTGATACAGCGTGAAGCGTCCATGGGACGGTCGAACTTCATGCTACAGTTCATGTTAGACACGAGTCTTAGTGATGCTGACAAATTTCCGCTTAAAATGGCAGATCTTATTGTTACTAGCGTTAACCCTAAGTCTGCTCCCGAGAACATCATATGGTGCTCCGATCCAGCCAATGTTATTAAAGACGCTCCCACTGTCGGTTTACCTGGAGATTATTTCTACAGTCCAATGCAACAGCAAGGGGAGTGGGGTGCTTACACCGAGACAATCTGCTCAGTTGACCCATCGGGTCGAGGCTCAGATGAGACGGCAGCAGCTTATCTCTCCCAGCGAAACGGTATATTGTACTTGCACGAAATGCGAGCTTATAAGGACGGATATTCAGACCGAACCCTTTTAGATATACTACGTGGCTGTAAGAAGTATGATGTTAAAAAACTAGTTATAGAAACGAACTTTGGTGATGGTATCGTATCAGAGTTGTTTCGTAAACACCTACAACAAACTAAACAACTGATCGATGTCGAAGAAGTACGAGCGAACGTCCGTAAGGAAGATCGTATCATCGATGCGTTGGAGCCTGTTCTTAATCAACATAGGATGGTTATTGATCGTGGTGTCATTGATTGGGATTACGCCTCTAACAAGGATGCGGCTCCCGAAGAACGCCTCATGTACATGCTCTTTTACCAAATGAGTAGAATGTGTCGTGAGAAAGGCGCAGTTAAACACGACGACAGACTTGACTGTCTAGCACAAGGTGTTAAATACTTTACAGATGCTCTAGCTATTAGTGCACAGGAAAGTATTAACATACGTAAGAGAGAAGAATGGGATGATATGCTCGATGCATGGCTAGAAGACCCAGAAGCAGCTGTTAATGCTATGGGTTTTGGTATGAACCTACAACAACGTAGACAAGCTAGGCTTGAACGTGGTAAAAAAGTAGTTCCTACCTGGAAATAGTGCGTTCGTAGAACGAACACTAATCCAATCCGGCCCTTATACAGGGGGAGGGAAGGGTGGACCCGCCTCCTGTGAGAGGATTGTTGATCTAAACGACCAACATCCTCTCTTATTAATACCGGTTATCCCCGGTATGGATAACTCTTATTATACTACTACTACCCACTCACAGATGGAATACGCATGTCCTAAGAACACTAATGACTCTAACGTAGTGTATCACCGGAATAGAACCGGTCCTAATTACTTCCGTGTCTTCTACAAGAATGCAGCACAGATACGGTTTACTCCTAAACAAGTAGGAGCAGTGTTTGGTGTAGCACGTTTTACACCGACTGTAAACGAAATTAGAGATTGGTGTTATGAAATGGTTAAACAATACGGCAGTGAAACAGATAAAGCCGATGATGGTTATCTTAACTACATTGCTAAGCATGGTTTTGGACCCGAAGTCCACGAAGAACCAAATGACAATACTAAGATGGTTGTATGAGTAACATAGTCCTGTGGTTTACAATGATGACCACCATGTGTTTTAAATATCCTGTTAATTTACAGCAGTGTCTTACCCCTTGGACCTGGTTTCCACCTTATGTCGAGGATTTAGTCGAGTTTAAACAGAATGAACCCTATTCAAGAGAAGCTGATCGTCTTAGAGACGCTGCTAAAGGAATTAACATCAATGAAAGCCTCCCCTGACATTATATCCGCTGTTCTATCGGAAATAGACCGGTTGAAAAACGGCGGAAATTTGTGAACCCGAATAGCATAGTACAAACGTACTACTTTCCCCCATAGGGGTGCCAGTTTTTTCACTGTACACAACCGGTTGACAACAGATAACAACCGGTTTTATACTGTGTGGTTACGGAATAATACTGTGCGTTACACCGATACAAATCCGTATTCGTAACAACATCTGTTGCGCAACCAGTGAACAACCAGTGGACATACTGGCACAACACCAGCACCAAACCGGATCAAGCTGTGGTTATAATAGGTGAGTAACACAGACAAGCTCAGATGTACTCATGGCTCAATCCTGCTCCACAACGTCCATCGCTTCCAGCAACGAGACATGCTGAGTCTTTCTACTATACTGAGCGTCAAGCCTTGATCATGGACAAACGAACAAGTGTCACACCAACCCACACAAGCTGACTCAGAGCTGCTATACTGACAGAGTCAGACAAACACAGATCACTACCTCAAACCATTCCAACTCGGTTGGTTTTATGTAGTCATCTATTGACTACTCATTCACTAACTTTCAAACACACTCATTATGTTCAACGCTTCTTTCCAATCCATCAACTCTGCTGCATGTGGTTTCATCAACTCCACTGTTGTTGACTCTATCGCTACCGATGCTATCTCTGGTACTGTAACTGTTCTGTTCAAGTCTGGT
>Ga0066825_10000050_pt1 | contig 46279 bp, 34 predicted proteins | sample ETNtaG_6_FD_65608 | JGI IMG/M metagenome (GOLD analysis project Ga0066825, IMG submission 65608) | Marine microbial and viral communities from oxygen minimum zone, Eastern Pacific Ocean - ETNP201306SV45 | ecosystem: Environmental > Aquatic > Marine > Oceanic | place: Pacific Ocean: Eastern...
CCCTCAGTATCCGGATTATCTGCTCGGTCGTGCGTCTTGTCTTTTTCATCGATGCTTTCCTTTCGTTGATCGACGAAAATCAACTCATCAAAAGTGGGCTAGTTCACGGGGGCCCAACCAAGGTTATAAGCGCTTGCGGCTTGATTGTGGTAGTATCGGTGATCTCTACCTTGGGGTCTTTTTTCTTAACTCTGCTTCGATAAATATCGATATGGACTATTCTTAGCCGCAAAAAGGCGCAAGAAGCGCAAAAGGCTATCAATAATTCGCCTATTCACTTTCCGATGAATTTTGATGGCTAGCAAATGGTCCCCATGTTTTCTGAACTTGTTTGTTTTTGCGATTTCTGCGCCTTTTTGCGGCCAAATAATTCACTCGTTCAGGTGCGTTGAGCTCAAGGTGACGGTAGCCCCTACAAGTAGAGTTAGAGAGTGCCTAAGAAGCCCTTTAGCCTGAGCCATTCTTCCATTCGGTCGTTCCACGAGGTCACGGGCTTATCAGTGCGGCGGAGTCCGTAGCCATGGCCTCCTTCACTGTAGATATGCATCTCTGCGGAAACCTTGGCTTTCTTGAGCGCAATGAAGGTCTCCGCCAGGCCAACGGAACGGTCTTTATCGTCGTACGTGATCACCATGAAAAACGGAGGAGTGTCTTCAGATAGATTCGCCCCTTCCGGCATCCACCAACCGGAATAGATCGGCGCCGCAAAGGCGGGGCGAAATTCGTGTTCATCGTGGCTATCCACCGATTCATATAAACGGTTGGATACCAATGCGGTATACATAACGGGCGCTCCTCCAGCGGAAAAGCCCATGATGCCGATGCGATCCGGATCAATGCCCACCTCATCGGACCGAGATTTCACGAGGCTCATGGCCCGCTGACCATCCTGAGCAGCAGGGAGCCAAGGCTTGTCCGGATTGTGAACATTACCTGGTACCCGATATTTGAGTACGATCGCGGTCATTCCAATTGAGTTCGCCCACTCGGCCACTTCCGTTCCTTCCTTGTCATAGGCAAGAATAGTGAATCCACCACCTGGCGCAATCATGATGGAGGAACCCGTATCGATTTTCGGGTCGGGCTTGTAAATCGTAAGCGTAGGAACGGATACGTTTTGCAAACGACTCACTGGCTTACCGGCAGTCTGCCTATTGTCGTTTGTACGAAACGACTCCGGTGGGAGCGTCACGGTTTCACCGGGCGCCTCGCCAGGCCAGAGGTTCCAGGTAATCGGATCAGCCGCGGACAAAACAGGGGCTGAGGTCAAAAGAAAGAGGATAAACGAGTTTGTGAGGTATTTCATTATTTCAGGTCCCAAATTAATCGTTCGAGCACATCCAAACGCTTGATAAACCGCAGAGTACGCTGAGATCGCAGAGAGACTCTCTTCGCCTCCGCGATCTCTGCGTACTCTGCGGTTAAATCACAATGACTATTTGATTCTTCATTTTTTAATCACCTTTCGAGAATCCAAGCATCCAGTCGACCAGTTCCACTGAACTGAAGACTGCCGCGTTTGCTGCGGAATGACTCGCGCCCGGAAACTCAGTGTATTTCACCTGCTTATTGCCTGCTTCTCGCAGGCGTTCTACCATCCGTTTGATTCCAGCGATCGTTTCTGGTTTGTCGGCTCCACCCACCATGCCCCAAATCGGCAAGCGCGTCAGACCTTGCGCATCGCCACTATCGCCAATCCCAGAACCGTTGGGCGACGCTGCCGCGAACCGATCGGCCGATTCGTTGATCCAGGTCCAGGTACCCCTTCCGCCCATACTGTGCCCCATCACATAAATTCGATTCTTATCGATCTCGGGGCGCGTTTCCAAAACGTAATCGAGCATTGCATTCAGCGTACCCGCGTTCCAATCACCTGCTGAGTTAGGCTCCAACAGAATCAAGTCCCTCCCCGCCCGTTCCGCCAAGCCCAGCCCCTTCACCTTCGCCGATCGGTCCAGCTGCTTTTGCAAGCTCATGGTCTTTCCGCCCCCTCCGTGCAGCGAAACGAGCAAGGGCAACTTGCCTTCGGCCTTCTCGACCGGCTTCGCCATAAACGCGAGCCGCTTCAATTCGCCTAGTTTCTCCTGCAGTTCAGCAGGCCACTCCACTAGCTGAACATCCACCTTCGTAAATCGATCGTTGATCTCCTTCAGCGTTTCGTTGAGAGCAGCTTTCTCCGCTTGCTTCGATCGATTTTGTTTGAACAACCAATCCCAAACCTGGTCCGTCTTGTCCACGCGATCCGAAGCGTACTCAGTGATAAAGCCTTTTTCGGGGACGTCGCCGGTGTAGTTGAAACCGTACTGGTTGGCGTTGTGCTTTACGTCTTTGAGGGTGGTGAACTTGGTGTTGGCCTTGAGTTTTTTGAGGCGCTGGAAGGGGTGGCTTGAGCCGATGTAGTCGACGGTGGGGTCGGCGTCGCCGTGGAAGATCCAGACGGGGACGTTTTGGATACGCTTGGCGTCGAGCCAGGGGAAGAAGATCCCTGCCGAGGGGATGGCGGCGGCGAAACGATCGGGATGTTGGTAGATGGCGGTGAAGGTTCCCATACCGCCCATGGAGTAGCCGAGCACGTAGACGCGGTCGGCGTCAATCTTGTATTGCTTGGCGAGCTTCGTGTCGATCAATTCAAGTGCCTCGTCAAGCACGCCGTAGGGCTCGCGGATGGCGCCGGCTTCTTCGATGCGCCCGATCAGGCGCGCTCCGAACTTGCGCATGCCTTCGGGCAGGTCGTCGACGGTGATCGAGCCGGGCTCGGGGGAGATCTGGACATCTGATGTGTTGTCGAGCCACGAGCCGTTGGATTGCGGCGCGAGCACGAAGGCGGGATGCTTGCGGCGGAGGTCTTCGTCGGCAAGCCACTCGTTCCAGTTGCGCAGGCTCTTGATATTTTGCGTTCCGCGCCCGCCGGCGCCGTGCAGGCTGAGGATGAGCGGGTAGGTTTTGCTGGGATCGAAGTCGATGGGTTTCATCAGGCGATACTTCATGCCTTTGAATTCGCCCGGCTCGTATAGGGCGAGAGTCTCAGGGGAGACGGCGGGTTTGGGTTGATTTCTGTTTTGCGCACTGACGGGCAAGACGCAGAGGAGGAAGACTAAGGTGTTAATGAGAATACGCATGGCGGTTTCCTTTCAGGATAAATATTTCAATATTAAAGCGGGCATTTACTAAGCGACTTCCGGTGACATCCCTGTGCACACGACTACAAGCCCTCCAGCCCCTTGGGCGCGTTATACAAGCGCTTCACTTCTTCAGGCGTGAGCGCGCGGTTGAAGACTGCTAGGTCATCCATCAGTCCGATGTAACTCCACCCGATCTTCATGCGCGCCTTGGCAGGATCCCAACGATAAATTTGCGTCCAGCCGCTGATGACGCCGCTAGGCTGCCCGTTGATGTAGAGGCAGGCTCTGCCATCGGGACGGCCGGTGTTGAAATTCTCGAAGGTCACAACGACATGCGTCCATGTGTCGCGAGAGAACGGCGGATCCATCACTTCGACAACGGGGCGGTCGGCAATCTCCAGCTCCTCCCACTTGCCGCCAGTGGTGTTCCACTCTTTAAGCGTCGGACAAGCCGCCAAACGTAAACGCCGCGGCGTATGGTCCTTCGAAAACTCGAGGAACATCGCTTCGTTCTGCGGTGTTTTGTCGGTCACCTGAAACGGGTCGCAATAGCCCGGCTCAAGGTCTTCATCCGGATCGAGTTTCATCCAAAGCGAGTAGGCGCCCTGCCAATCAGCGCTCTTGTAGCCCATGTTCTCATAGCCCTCGTAGTAGATGTACTGCCTATCTTTCTTCCCCATGCTCAGGGCCCCGCCGAAGCGACCAGCGCCCGCAGCGAGGGCCACATCGGCGCGGTGGTTGCCGAGGCGCGATTCCTCCCGGGATATCGCGGTATGCATCGCGGCGTCGCCGGCGGCGGTGTCAGCGTCGACCGACTCGTCAAACGATGCATGAAAAATCAACGCATCTCGCAACGACGAGGAGTCTTGAGTGCAGCCACACAAGCCCAACACGCAACACGCTAAGGCAATATAAGTTTTCGTAATCATATTTTGTATACTTAGAGAGTGTCTACTTCAAATGCTCCCGAAACCACGCCAACTCCATCGCGTCGATCTCCTCTTTACTCGGCTTGATCTCCGCGCCCGCCGGAGTTGGGCGATAGCCGTGTCCCGCGTTGGCGACCGGTACGAGCTTCGTCACGGCGCCCGCCTTTTTCAGAGCAGTGTAAAGCAGCTCGGATTGATTGAAATTAACTCCAATGTCTTCTTGGCCGTGGATAATGAGCATTGGCGGATCATCCTTGTCGACATACGTGATCGGATTCGCGCGCCGCACCTGCTCCTTGAGTCCCGTGATCTGGCCTCCGAGAAATCGCGACTCGGCTGACGTTGGCATTGAATGATTCCCGCCCAACTTTAAAAAATCGGTTGGCCCAAAGTGATCGACCACCGCCTGCACCTCGCTCGAAAATTCGAAAAGCTCCTCTTTCTGCCGGTACTTGCGGAGTGACGTATGGGTCGGCAGGCCGCCATAGCCTTCGAGGTAGGAATCGCCACCCGAGGTCCCCATAATCGCCGCCAGATGACCGCCGGTCGAGGTGCCCCAAACGCCGATGTGGTCTGCGTCGATCTTGTATTTTTCCGCGTTGGCTCGCAGCCAACGAATCGCCGCTTTGCAATCATGCACGGCGCCTGGGAAGGGAGCCACCCCGCTCAGCCGATAGTTAATCGACACGCCAACGAATCCCGCCTCCGCGTAACGTACCGCTTGCTGGGCGCTTTTCGACCCGCCCCAAAACCCGCCGCCGTGAATGTGCACCACAGCTGGTACTGGTTGAGTCAATCCCTTCGGCACGGCGATATCCAACGCCACTTCATAGTCGCCCGCGAGCAGATAAACGACGTCTTGCTCAAGCGTCACGCGATCGGAAACAGCCTGAGGGCGCGCATTCCCCTGCATGGATTGACGGAACTGTTGGAATTCCTCCGTAGTCAGTTTGCCGTCCCCATTTGTGTCCGCTTCGGGAAAACGCTTGAGAATTTGCGCTAGCTGTTCTTCGGAGCGCTGTTGCCCTTGCGCATTCGAAAAGGACATCGTCGCCAGCAAGGCGAGGATCGCGAAGAGCAAGATGGGGTATTGTTGGTTCATGGGGTTTATTCCGTATTCACTCCGTGGTTGCAGGTCGTTTAAACCCTAGCATCCAATCCACCAGCTCCGCCGTACCAAACACGGCTCTGCCCCCCTCGCGATGATCCGCCCCTTCGAACTCCGTATGTTTCACGTTTACATTGCCCGCCGCCCTTAATCGCTCCACCATTTTTCTAACTCCAGCTGGATTCTTTCCATCTTCGCTGCCTGCCATCCCCCAAATCGGCAAGCTCGCGAGTTCTTTCCAATTGTCCTCAGCGTTGCCGCCTGTAAACCCACAAGGCGCAGCCGCGGCAAAACGATCGGGCGATTGATTGATCCATCTCCAAGTAGCCCCGCCCCCCGCGCTGTAGCCCATCACATACACACGCTCCTCATCGATTTCAGGGAAGGATTCCAAAACATAATCAAGCATCGTATCGAGCCAATCCGCGCTCCAACGTTCCGACGTGTTAGGATCGAGCGCTATCAGTCCCTTCCCCGACAGCTCCGCCATATCATACCCCCGCTTCATCCCAAGCCGAGCCGCAATCCCAAGCTGCTCTTGCAAATTCATGTCAAACCAACGCTGTCCTCCCCCATGCAAATTAATAAGCAACGGCAGTTTCCCCTCAACCTTCTCCACCGGCCGCGTCACAAAAGCGAGTTTCGTCATTTTTCCAAGCTTCGCATGCAACTCGCTAGGCCACTCAAGAAGCTCCACCTCGACATTCTTAAACTGCGCGTTCATCCCCGCCAGCGTCTCAGTAAGGTTCGCATCGTCTGCCTGCGTCGCTTGCGCCGCAGCGGCCTGGCGTCGATTTCTCTGCCTGGATTGGCGGAACCGTTGGACCTCCTCCACAGTTAGTTTGCCGTCCTTATTCGTGTCCGCTTCGGGAAAGCGCTTGAGCGTTTGCGCCAGTTGCTCTTCGGAGACCTGGCGCGTTTGCGCACCCGAGAACGGCACCGTCGCCGGCAGAGCGAGGATCACGAAGAGCAGGAGAATCGGGGGCTTGATGAGATTTCGCATGGGATTAGTTGGGGTATGGTTGTATCAGTTAGTTTGGTACAATTGTTTCGATTTGTTTACGGGTAGGGTTCTGTTTTTTTTAGCCGCGAAAAGGCGCAAGAAGCGCAAGAGTCTATCACAAATACGCGAGACAAGCATTGTTTAGCATTTTCGTTTAAATCAGATAACCCTGACCTGTGTTTAACTGGATTGTTTTTTGCGATTTTTGCTCCTTTTTTTTGATTAGAGAGCATCAACATGAGCGCCGTGGAAGGCTTTCCATTTACCGAAAGCGCCCTATGGTTTCACGCTCAACCTTTCACCCGTTTCAGGCATCGAGAGCGTGGGCTTGCCTTGGAGGTAGCCAAGTTTCGTTAGAAATTTATCTGCGGCAATCAGCGTGATATCTTTCCACGGTTGCTTGTTGAAAAAAGCGTGCGTTTGCCCTTCGGCAATTTGCATCTCGACGGAGGTAATGCCGAGCGACTTCATTTTTGCGACTGCGGGTGTCCAGCCGTTAATCAACCACTTATCCTCGCTGCCGAAGAAAACGATCGCTGGCCCAAAGTCAGCTTTCATGTGATGCAAAAAATCCACATCCGGATCTTTAGCATCGATCTTTGCAAGGGCGGGATTGAATAAGACGTAAGCCGCCACGGAAGTATCGATATTTTGGGGGTCATTGGGATCATTGAGGCCTGGGTTGGTCGTACCGATCAGGCTGATGTGTCCCCCTGCCGAGCCTCCGCCCGCGACGATGCGATTGGGATCCAAGCCCAGTTCTTGGGCGTTCTGCTTGAACCAACGAATTGCGCTCTTCACATCGGGGATACAAACACGCTTGGTCGATTGCCCCTCGGCCAATGTCGCTCGATCTTCCGGGGTTCGCAAGCGGTAGGTGACCGTCGCGGCCACCATTCCCCGACTCGCAAAATAGTCGCACTGATAGCTAAACGCCTTGCGATTGCCGCCACCCCAACCGCCGCCATGAAATAGAATGATGCCAGGGACGGGCTTCTTGGAAGCCCGCTCGACCTTAGGAAAATAGATTTCCATTTCTCGGTCCACGCCATCCACTTGCTTGTAAACGTAGACCTTGCCCTTGGGATAGCTTTCGTCGTTAACGCTCTGAGCGAAAACAGGCGAGCAAACCACAGCCAACAAAACGATCGGTAATACTCTCTTCATCAACTCTGAATTAAGGAGAAAGATCCACTCGTGTGTAGGGGCTGGATAGATACTGTTGATAGCCGTTGGCCATGTGTCCGTGATTGCTGAAGAAATCGATGCGGGAAGCTCCTTCCTTCAAGGGGATGGTCGCAGTCCAGGCGCCAGTTTTGGGATCCCGCTCCATATCCGCCCATTGGTCGTCCGGGATGGGCGTGAGCAAGAACGGGGCGGAACCTGACGGCGCTCGGTCGTACATCCACCAAATGCGCCCGCTTGTCGGTTGAGGCCCTTCCTCAAAGTTCACGCGAACCGTAAGTTTATTCTTGTCGACTTTATGACTCGACGCCGGAGGGCTCATCAAGGAATCGCCGCCGAAGAAGTGATGCCAAAGGAAGGCGTCTCTATTCTGTTCGTCCTTTGCCGTAGCGACATGTGGCGTTTGCGAGTGCCCGCCATTGGGTTGGTAATAGACAGGCACCTGAGGATGGTTTTGCGCTCCCCAGACAATATCATAGGCGACGTAGTCATGCGTTCCCGGCTCGAAAAGAATATCGACGCCACGCTCCATCAACCGATCCCAATTCTCCGTAACACACGCGCTAGACCATAAACGATCCGAAAAGCTATGCATTTCGTCCATGGATTTTCCCGCTTTCAGCGCCATTTGACGCATGCCGCCCCCAGATCCCACCATGACGCGCCGAAAAACCCTCTCGCGGTTTTGATCCAAATCGATATCGCCCGCCTTGACGGCTTCAAAGAATACCTTGTTTGCCTTTTCAGCTTTAGCGATTTCTTGCCTCTCGGCTCTTCGAGTCGGTGAATAATAAGCGCCCGCATGATTGGAGCAAGTCGCGGTAAAACGCTCATCATTTATCAAGGCGACCGCGGGCGCCATACCGTTCTTGGAGCTACCCGAACCGGCCACTTTGCCTTTTTCGAAGTAGTCGGTTTCCGCATACGCCGCGGTGGTTGCCCGCATTAAGGTCATCGACCAGATCCAGAGAGACGTGTATCGCGGATTCAGGTCTTTCATAAATTCGCGCATCATTTTTTGATCCAGGCCCCGTTTGCCCTCAAGCTGCCTCGAAGCCCTGACGAGCGTCTTAACGATGCCAACGCCCCCTTCCAGCAGCTTCGCCTCAAAGTCGTTTGGCTGCGTGTCTTTCCTCAGCGCCTCAAGGTTACCATTGGCTCCGGTAATGCTAAAGCCTTTCGCCTTGCCTTCGAGCGGCACGATCATACGCACCGGGATCCGATAGTCCTGCCCCGGCCACCATTCGGCGACATTGATTTCGATCAGCTTCTGCCGCGTGTCTCCAACGGGATGCCAATCTTGCAGAATTTCTATATCTAGCGAACTTTCATCGAGAATCTCTTCGGTATTGAAGAGGGGTTTCTCGGCGGCATAAAGCGGCGCAGTCAGGCAAAGCGTCAGAGCTGCCAGCAGTGGGATAAGGCGATTCGTTTTCATTTTTCGTATCCTGATTTTCGTTACTCTAAGTGATCCCCGATACCGTTCCCGTTATTGTCCGTAACGCCGGAGAGGGGGTGCTCTACGACCGCCTTCCAAGCAATTTCGCGGAAGATTTTATCTGTGTCGGCAGTTAGGAAACTTGGGGTTTTGTTGAACTTGATAGGCGCCGAAATGAGTTCAGGAGATTTGCCGTAGATCGTGGCGTAGAAGACATACCCTTCCAAGCGATCGAAGCCGGGGCCCAAATGCCCGCGTTGGTCGGCCCAGATAGAATGCTCTTTTCCGCCAACCACTTTATACAAACCTTGCACGCCGGGGAGTTCTCCCCGGTTGAAGCGTTTGGCGGCTTCCGTCATGGCGGCCCGCGTTGCAAGGACATAGACCTCTTCGGAGGTTTCGCGAACCGCTTTGATAAGGTCCGCAAAGCTCTTATCCGCGACCTTGTTCATTTGATCGAAGACTTCATCCGTGAAGAAGGATTCCGATTCCGGATTTCCTTTGAGACCGAAGACCATCTGGGCCTGATTCAGCGTGGGCCAGCCATCGATGACAAAGTACTTCATGCCGGGATTGTACTTTTCGCAGAAATCGATCCAGCTCGTATAGAATTTTGGGCGGTCTGCGGTGTAGGGGCCCCAGATCATCGCCTCCCATTCCGCGTTGGAAATCGCGGCCAGGAGCTTAGGCAGGGGCTTGCCGTCGAATTCGAATATGCCGTTTTCCTGCTCCCACTTGTAGCTAACGCTACCCGTACGCCCTCCCCCGTTGTGCAAGCTAAGCGGCTGCTCGAAACCAGCGGCGCGAGTGATGGCGGGCAAGGTTCTATAACCGGGCGCGGTAAAGCTGTGGCCCGTCCCCACGATGCGCAGAATGCCGTCGGCAGGCTTGGGAAAGGACATGGCATCGGCCGCTTCCGCATAGGTGCGCCCCGGCTTTCCACTTTTATAAATGGCCATTATCTCTTCAGGCGATTTGAGACTGACTGCGTGCGGCGGAAATTCGTCCTCCTCCCATCCCGGATCGAATTTTGGAATCGCTCGCGCGGCGGCCGCTTGGGCCATTTGGGTAGCAGTCTGAAATTCTTTCGGGCTCAGCTTGCCATCGCCATTCGTATCCGCCTCTGGAAAGCGCTTGAGCATTTGGGCCATTCGCGCTTCGGAACGCTGTTGAGCTTGCGCATTCTCAATGGATGCGATCGCCACAATGGCGAGGCTCGCAAAGAGAGGAATCAAGGGGTTCTTCTTCATAATGTTTGTATTCAAGTTTTGGTTAACTATCGTAAAATCCTAACGCTTGAGAATAGCCGAAAGGCCGAAGTTGACGGTTTGCTCAACGAGATGGTCCTCAGAAATCCCGGTGTCTTTCGTGTACCATCGAGCAATACCCGTAATGGTCTGCAAGATGTGGACAGCAGCGATGTTGATATCGAGATCCTGAAGTTTTCCTTGGTCCGCCATTTCGCGCATTGATGAGCAAATCAGGCTCAGGTAATTTTTGCCCCGCTGAACCACAGCCTCCTGCTGCGCGGGTTCAAGATGGCGCCGCTCGGGAAAAAGGAGCGCGAATTCCAGTCCCTTTTCAAACAACCTGCGTAGATGCAGCCGAATAATTTCCCGCAATCGTTCCTCAGGGTCCTCAACTTGTTTCGCTGGTTCAATGACATCACGCTCCACACCATCCATCGCATGGATTAGGATCTGAAAGAGCATATCTTGCTTGCCAGTTATGTGATGGTAGAGTCCCGCCTTGGTCATGCCAACCTCTTTGGCAATGTCGCTGATGGAAGTCGCTCCGTAGCCTCTTTGCACCATCAGCCGAGCCGCCGCGCGGAAGACCTCCGCGTTACTCGCCTGCCCTTTGGGAGTCGGTTTGGGTTGAGCTGTTTTTAGTAGGGGCAAAATGGGGGAAAGTAAGTTTATTCCCTTTCGGGCCTGGACAAGCCCGGGGATGCTAATGAGAAATTACGGTAACGTAGATACTTTGCGACAAAAACCTACCGATCGTTCGGAAATTTTTAAACGTCAACGATTCGCTCAGGAGAACGGTTACACCTACGGGCATTTTTCTTAGTAATTCGCCGATCAGAAGATCGCCGATAAGAAATTGCCAGGGGGAGTGTAAACAGGATACGCCCTGACAGTGCAGGCCTACATGATGGCTTCCGACTTCGCCCCTTAGGCTACGACGGACGTCGTCGCCAACAGAATGAATCGGTTTGCCAACTCCTTCATGTGGCCGACAAAGGAGGTATCGTGTTGCCCATATTTATCGGGGCGTATCCTGTTAAAAAACACGCCGGAACTCGAGGTTCAGCCAATCAGCTCTCCTCGAGATGCGCCGCGGTTGTCCCTTTTGGAGGTTCGACCGCTGAAAGGACTTGGGCTTTCCTTATGCGCTCTAAATCGTGTAGGGAGCGCGACGCTTGTAGGTACGCATGCGGTTGGCTTCAGGAAATTCCAGCGATTCGTTTTTGCACTCATGTTTGGGACAATTTCACGGGAGGACAAGCGCGTCCCCCGAGAGGTCCGCTTCAATTCCATTAGGCAGTACGGCCATCGCAATCGGACAGCCGCGCTCCCGCTATCGCAAAGCCATAACGCTTAGCCTTCCGAGATGCTATACAGGAAAGCGCCTGTTCTGATGAATAGTTGATTTCCGGATACGGCAGGCGTCGACAGCGTAAAGCTCCCATCGAGCTCGCTCTTGCCTAGCAGCTTGAATTCAGGGCCCGCTTGCACCACCGCCGTTTCCGAATCCTCGGCCGTGATGAAGATTTTTCCATCGGCAAGCACCGGGGAAGAGCTGACGCGCCCCAAGCCAGTGGTCTCAGGCCCCCAAATCACTTCTCCTGTTTTCGCATCAAGACAGGTAATCTGACCGAAGTCCTCGACCATATAAAAGTACTTCCCGTCGCAGATGGGCGTCGGTACGTCCGGACTGCCGGCTGGCTTTTCGTATTTCCAAACGAGATGGCTTTCAGTGACATCCCCCTTCCCTCCAGCCCGCAAGGCCAGCAAAGGCTTTTTCCGAGTGGGCGCGTAAATCATGCCATCGAAAGCCACCGGCGATGGGACGATACGATAGTTGCGCGCTTTTTGGGGATTGAGGCCTCCGGCTCTCCAAATTTCCTCACCCGTATCGGGATCGTGACCGGTCACGTAGTCCCCGCCCGTTATAACTAACTGGATACCGTCCTTGGTCTTGGAAAGCGCAGGCGTCGTATAGGCATCCGGCGATTCATGGATCGCGTCGGTTTCACGTTCTACGTACCAAAGCTCCTTCCCGGTCTTCTTATCCAACGCCAGAAGGTAGGACGGATCGTCCGTACGCATACCATGCAGCACCTGGATGATGAGCTTATCCTCGTACAGGACCGGCGACGACGCGTACCCGGCCAGCAGACCTAACTTATAATGCGATTCCTGAATGTCGTACTGCCACTGCAGCTTCCCCTTCATGTCCACAGCCGAAACGATTCCATTCCCCGTCACCACCCAAATGGTTTTTCCATCGGATACGGGCGACGGCGAACTCATATTCTGTTTGAACTCGATCTTGTTGCCCTCGTCCAACTTGCTTTGCCACTGGATAGAGCCGTCTTTCTTGGAAAGGCAGAACAGAACAATCTCCTGACCACCCGGCCCCATTCCCGGAGGTGGAGCGGGTCGGCGCCCTCTTCCGGCCGGAGCGGGTTCCGCTGGAGGCGGCGCATCCTGCTTGGACGGCGAAACAACAAACACCTTATCCCCCACAACGATCGGTGACGCGCCGCTCCAGGCGGGCAATTCAACCTTCCAGGAAACATTGGAATCCACAGTCCATTCGACCGGCAAATCTTCCGCGGAACCGATCCCATTTCCATTAGGGCCGCGCCACGCGGGCCAATCGGCGAAAGCGGAAGCAGGCAGGGTTGCGAATAATCCGAGGGCGACTGAGAACTTGAGGTAATTCATAAGGTATCGAACGAAACCAATAGTTATCACGCAAAGGCGAAAACGGGAAAGCATATAATCGAGGGCAGTCGCAAATGACCCTGGCCCCGGCTACCCTGTCAGATCGCGCCGTTCCTCCGATCTGACGCTCAATTCGAAGCAAGGCGCACCCTAGGCCCGGGCATTGCAAAATTCGCAGCGGCCTGCATCAGACCTAATCCGCGTGAAACACTTCCTTCAACGGAACGGACACAGGCGAGTTGTCTGGATTCGTATCCATAATGTCCGCCATGTAGGCCCACCACTTCTTGACGATATCCGTCTCTGGCAGGTTATCGGCCGTGTGGTCGTCCGTCAGTTTCTGAACCGCAAACAAGGTTAAGGTTTCTTCGTCTAGAAAGATCGAATAGTCCGAGACTCCCGCCCGAGAAAGTTCCTCCGACAGCTCCGGCCAAATTTCGTCGTGACGACGTTTATACTCTTCTTCGAAGCCGGGCTTCAGCTTCATTTTGAATGCGTTTCGTAACATACTGAAAATCCGCTAAGGAACCAATCGATGCGGGAACTCACCAACATTCTCACACGCGACTTGCTCCATCACTTGGTTCAACTGCCGTTTCAAAAGCGTGATCGCATGATCCCCGCCACGCTTGCCAAGGGCGCACACGCCATACATGGGAGCGCGACCCGCGAAAACGAACGATGCCCCACTGGCCAGGCAACACGCGATATCGGATCCATTCCGTACGCCGCCATCCATCATCAGTTTCGTGCGCGAACCGAATTCTCCGGCCAGATTTTTCAAAGACGCGATCGTCGACTGACCCGAATCGAGCTGCCGTCCTCCGTGATTGGATACGATGATGCCATCGACTCCGGCCGCTATGGCCTGCTCCGCATCCTCGGGCTCAACAACGCCCTTGATTACCAAATTGCCGCTCCATTTGTCCCGCAATCGCTTCACTCGATCCGCCGACAAGCGACCGGAAAAGGTCTTGTTCATAAACTGGCCCAGGTGCTTTAGATTCAGGCCCTCGGGAATGTATTCCTCCAAAGTCTTGAAACTGGGCACGCCTGCCGCCAACTGTGAAAACGACCAGGTCGGGTTCGCCACCATCTGGCAAATATTGCGCAGGGTCATACGGGGAGGAATGGACAGTCCATTCCGTATCTCCTTGGGGCGGTAGCCAAACACGGGCGTGTCCGCCAAGACCACCAGGGTATGGCAACCGGCATCGGCGGCTCGCTGCAGCAACTTGTCGCGTAGGTCGTCCTCGCGCGGGTGATACAGTTGAAACCAGAAATTGCCTTCGGTGATACGCGCCGCCTCTTCGATGCTGGCAGTCGTCACCGTACTCAAAACGAAGGGAATATTCCCATCGGCCGCCGCCTTGGCCAGTATCTCGCAGGCCTTCGGCCACATCAAACCTTGCAAGCCAACCGGAGCGATACCGAAGGGGGCGCTGTAGCGTTTCCCGAAAAGCTCCACGCTCATGTCGGCGCCCGGATACTCGTTCAGGTAATACGGTTTGAGCTGGGTCTCCCGAATCTCCTCCGTATTGCGGCGCAAATTGCGATTAGACATGCAGCCGCCCGACAAGTAATCGTAGGCGAAACCCGGCATGCGCTTCTGCGCTTTCGCGCGAAGCATCTCAGTCGAGGGGTACCGAGTATCGAAATATTCTTCCATGACCTGTAAACTAGGAGAGATCGTCCGCCTGGCGCAACAACGCATCGAATCGTTCGGCAACTGCCGCGAAATCGCCCGATTCGCTTGGAACAAAGGTTTTCGAATCGAATGAGCGGCCGATCAATTCCCTCGCCTCGCCCAGTCCCTGGATCGCGCCATGGGCAATCATCTGAACTGCGATATTTCCCACTGCAGTCGCTTCAACCGGTCCCGTTACGACCGGAACTCCCAGAGCGTCCGCCGTCATCTGATTCAGCAATTCGTTTCGCGACCCACCACCCAGCATATAAAGTCCCTTCAATGGCTGGGACGCATACTGACCGAGCTTGCGATACACGTAACGATACTTGAGGGCCAGGCTCTCTAAAATACAACGCAGCATGGCGCCATCGCTCTCGGGAACCGGCTGATTCGTCCGCTCGCAAAAGGCGGCGATCGCATCGGGCATACTTTCCGGGGCAGCGAACTCGGGCGCATCCGGGTCGATCAGCGAACCGAAAGGCGACGCGGATTCCGCCATTTCCAGAGCTTCTGCATAGTCGTAGGCCCGCCCTGCTTTTTTCCACGCGCCCAAGCACTGTTCTATCAGCCACATCCCGCAAATGTTCTTCAGAAATCTGACCGTACCCGCGTATCCGACTTCATTGGAAAAGCCATCCTCCATCGCATTCTCGCTCAGCTGCGGACTGTCCAGCTCGAGTCCAATGAGGGACCAAGTCCCAGAGCTCATAATGGCAAAGTCGTCCCCATCGCCCGGCAAGGCCACGAATGCGCTGGCCGTATCGTGCCCTGCAATGGTCACTACTGAAGCGGAACGGATTCCGGTTTCTTCGACGACCTCCGGCATCAGATCCGCCACTACAGAGCCTGGCTCGATTACTGGGGCGAACAGCTCGGTCGGCAGCTCCAACGCTTCCAACAAAGTCTCGGACCAAGCGCCCGTAATGGGGTTGAGCAATTGGCTCGTGCTGGCAACGGTCCGCTCCTGAAGCGCCTTTCCGGTCAGCCAATAGTTAATCAGATCGGGAATGAAGAGCAGACGCTTAGCTGCGCTCAGTCGGGTCGGATCCGAGCGAACCTCCGCATACAGCTGATAAATGGTATTGAAAAACAAATACTGAATTCCCGTTTCCTTCCAAAGTCGTTCATTCGCCACTTGCTCCAAGACCGCCGCTCGCATCCCATCCGTTCGAGAATCTCGATAGTGGTGAGGATTGCCCAGAAGTTCGCCCTCTTCGTCGATCAGCCCGTAATCAACCGCCCAGGAATCGACTCCCACGCTTTGAATACGTTCGCCAAAGCGTTCCGCCGCAATCTTGAGTCCTGTTTTGATCGAACTGAAAATGTCTCGGATATCCCAAAACAAGGAATTGCCTTCGCGGATCGACGTCGTTGGGAAGCGATGCATTTCTTCCAAGACGAGCTTTCCCGTCTCGTCCGAAACGAAACCCGCCATCACCCGACCACTGGTCGCGCCAAGATCGACGGCAAGGTAGATTTTGCTAGCGGAGGAATTCATAATTCGGTAGCGGCCGCTACCTCAAACTTACCTCAAGAACCCTTCGTGCAATCCGCCATCGACGGGGATGATGTGACCGGTGGTTTTGCTCAGCTGATTCGTAAGCAGCAAGTAGATCGCTTCCGCCTGGTCTTCGGGAGTGATCGCCGACTTGGTCAGCGTGCGCTGAGCGTAGAAATTCGCCAGCTTGTCGCGCAGCGAATCGTCGTCCTCCTCTTCCGAGTACGAAATCTCGTACTTCGCCAAAGAAGCGATCACCCGATCGCGCGGGAACATGGTACTGCCCTTGACCACCGTTGCCGGCGCCACGCCATTGACGCGGGTTGTGGGCGAAAGCTCGACCGCCAATTCGCGAACCAGGTGATTCGCGGCCGCTTTGCTGCAATCGTAGGCCACGCTGCCTTTTTTGGATACGACCGCATTGGCGCTCGTAGTGATGACGACATTGCTGTCGAGTCCTTGCGGTTCGAAAGCTCGCTCTTCCGCTACCTTGGCGGTCATGTAACCGCCCTTCACATTGATGTCGAAGGTCAGAGAAAATTGATCGTCGGTGATATTTCCATCCACGCTCGGCGGCACGAAGATTCCCGCGGTCACTACGACCGAATCTACCCCGCCGTATGCCAGAATGGCCTCGTCGAACATAGCGTTGATCGACCCGCGATCCGTAATATTCGCCGCGGCAGCGATCGCAGGCCCACAGCCCGATATCCCCGTACCCGAAACGCCAATGCCCTCTCCCAGCTTTTCGGTTATTTCAGACGCCGTCGCTTGAGCGGCCTCTTCCTTCAAATCGACGCTCACGATATGAGCCCCTTCGCCGCAAATGCGATGGCACAACTCTTTGCCGATTCCGCTTCCAGCTCCCACCACCGCTACGACTTGACGGGCCAAGGATTTCTCCGGAGGCATACGCCGCAGCTTCGCCTCCTCAAGCAACCAATACTCGATGTCGAAGGCCTCCTGTTCAGGTAACGCTCGATAGTTGCCCACGATCTCCGAGCCGCGCATGACTTCCACCGCGCAATTGTAGAACTCGGCGGTCACTCGCGACTCGCTCTTGCTCTTGCCCCAGGCGATCATGCCTAAGCCAGGAATCAAGACAACGGTCGGGACCGCCTGGCGCAGGGCTGGCGAAGTGGGCTGCTGACAGCGCTCGTAGTAGGCCTTGTAGTCGTCAACATACTGCTCGAGGCCTTGCTCGATCTTGGACTTGAGCGTATCCAAATCTTCACTCTCGTGATTCCAATCGACGAACAGCGGCTTGATCTTCGTACGCAGAAAGTGATCGGGGCAACTCGTCCCCAGGTCCGCCAATCGGGCGGCATCCGCGCTGTTGACGAATCGCAGTATGTTTTCGTCCGACTGAACCGTGGCGATCAAGCGCTTGTCCTGGCTCACCATCCCGCGCAGCCAAGGCAAGAGCGCAACCAGTTTCTTCCTACGAGCGCCTTCTTCGAGCTCCGCAATCCGCGCTCCTCCGAAGGTCGGCTTTTCATTCGCTCGCTCCTCGATGTAGCGGGCTGCCTTTTCGATGAGCGACAAAGTCAGTTCGTAGCACTCCTTATCGTCATCCGCCCAATTGATGATGCCATGCTGACCCATCATAATGCCCTTGGCCTGTGGATTGGCCGCAATGACGTCGCGCATCAAGAGCCCCAGATCGAAACCAGGACGCTGCCACTCGGTCCAGATGATCTCTTCGCCGAAAAGCTCTTTCGTAATCTCCTCGCCATTTTCCGCCGCCGCAATGGCGATAATGGCGTTCGGGTGCATGTGATCGACATGCTTGAAGGGGATGAACCCGTGCAAAGGCGTGTCGATCGACGAGGCCCGCGGATTGAGATTGTAGGTACAGTGGCGATACATGCCCACCATATCATCCTCGATCTGCGTCTTGACGCCGCTTTCGGGAGCATCCTTGTAGATCTGCTCCAGCGCCAGCAGCTTATCTTGATAGAGCGAAGAGAAATTCTCGCGCGTCGAGGTACGCAAATCGCCGCCCGAGCCCTTGACCCACATAACTTCGACCTGCTCGCCAGTCAAGGGATCGACCTCCATGGCCTTGGATGAGGTATTGCCTCCACCCGTATTGGTAATTCGCAAGTCCTGTCCCAGGATATTGGACCGATACACGAGGCGGTCCAGCGGGGACATGTCCGCGACCAAAGTGTCGTCCCAAAGGTATTTCACATGCCGATACTCGTTCGGCGCATAGATCGTTGTCGCGCTCATATTCTAACTAGAAAATTCAATAAATGGTAGCGGCCGATCTCCGAGCGGCCACAAGTATTTTATCAGTAGCGGAATGACTGCGTCATTCCGTTTGGCCGCTCGGAGATCGGCCGCTACCCTCTTACGCATAAGCCGATTCCGATTTGATCCCGAGCTCCTCACGGCGCTGCTTGCGTTCCTTCGCAATTCGATCGCCGTATCCGCTTTCTCGATAGACCGTCAATGGATTCGCCTCCACTCCTTTTGATGCCCGCCATTCGGCAAGCATCCCATCTACGTTGGTATGGAAGGCAGTTTTTAGAATGTTTTCAGCATCCACGATCGAACCCGTCTTCTGGCATTGCCGAAGAGCCTGCCAATCCACGAGCGCCGCTTTCAGCCAAAGATCCTGCGCGGTCATGACCGTTTGGATCATCGCTTCGATCTTCGGCTTCAAATTGTGGGACTGGTCCACCATGTAGGCGATTTTCGGATAGTCGCCCTGCTCGTCGGCGAAGCTATGGATCTCGCAGAAGATCCTGAAGATCTGATAGGGATCGATCGAGCCCAAGGTCAGATCGTCGTCCGCATAACGGCGATCATTGAAATGAAAGCCGCCCAGCATGTCTTCGTCTAGAAGCCAGGCCACGATTTGCTCGATGTTCTGAGCGGAGTAGTGATGCCCCGTATCAACGAGCGTTTTAGCCTGCGGTCCCGCGTCCTTGCAAAGCAGATACGACATGCCCCAATCCGCAACGTCCGTATGATAGAACGCCGGTTCGAAAGGTTTGTATTCGACGAGCATGATCTGCTCGGGCGAAAGTTTCTCGTGACAAGCCCGCAGCCCTTCTTGGAAGCGACGCTTGCGCTCGCGAATGCTGTCTTGCCCCGGGTAGTTCGTCCCGTCCGCGAACCACAAAGTGAAGTACTCGCTTTTCACATCCTGGCCCAACTCTATGCAATCCAAGCTATGCTGCAGCGCCTGCTGGCGGATCGCCGCATCCGGATTGCCAAAAGAGCCCAGTTTGTACTCCTGATCCTGAAAGAGATTCGCGTTGATCGAGCCAATCGCCACCCCGTTTTCGGCAGCGATTCGACCCACTGCCTCCGCATTCTGATCTTCGGAGAAGTCCCACAAAACATGGACCGCGACCGAGGAGCAACAACCCGTCAAGCGATTCACCATTCCCGCATCCGCGAATTTGTCCGCGGTATCGATGGCCGCCCCGTCCTGCAAGAACTTGCCGAATCGCGTCCCCGTATCCGCAAAGCCCCATGAAGGCAGTTCAATGTCGAGGCGGTCTAAGGAGGCAATCGCTTTATCGCTCATTCTCGCATCCTACCCTAATCGGTCCCGAAATTCCATCGACATACTGACAATATTAATACACATTTTGACACAGTGCAATCGAGCGATTTCGTCTACCTTCCGCAAAAGACCGACCCTTCCCCTTGGGGAGTCGACGCTTTGGGAGCCGGCATAGCCGAAGTAGCCCCTGAACAAAGCTATCCGCTTCCTGGCCATCCGAGAGAATACCAGTTCGACTGGGAACGGGGGCGCACGCTTTCGAGCTTCCAAGCCCTCTACATCACGCGCGGGGCTGGCGAATTCGAATCCGAGAACGTTTCGCTACGCGCCTTCGATGCCCCGTGTCTCTTCCTGGTTTTTCCGAATAATTGGCACCGCTACCGGCCCAAGGCCGAACACGGCTGGCAAGAGCATTGGATCGGCTTCGACGGCTCCCTGCCGCGCCAATTGCTCGACACGGGCGCCCTCGCGTCCCAACGCCCCTTCTTCGAAGTCGGCAACCACACTGGCATCTTCGATCAGTTTCAGTTGGTTTTCGAAGAAGCCCGCAACGAAGCGCTCGGATTTCGAGAAATCGCCGCATCCGCCATCCTACAGATTCTGGCCCTCGCCACGGCCCTGCCCTCGCGCCGTCTCGAAGAAACCAACCCGATGAGAACGGTGGTCCGCCAAGCCTGCTTCTTGCTTCGCGATCGAGTCGATCGAACGCTCTCCGTCGAAGACCTCGCCAACGAACTCAACGTCGGCTACACCTATTTTCGCCGCATGTTCAAGCGGTATACCGGATTCAGTCCCAAGCAATACCACAACCAACTGCGTTTCGAACGCGTCAAGCGCCTGCTTCAAGAGACGAATCTGCCCATTGGCGAAATTGCCGCCTTGATGGCCTTCGACTCCCCCTTTCACCTGTCGGAGTGGTTCAAGCGGCGCGCGGGACGCCCGCCATCGGCCTGGCGATCCGTGAGCCGATAGAGCAAACTCGTAGCTTCACAATAATTGTGTCAAATTCTATATATTCACTGCCAGTATACCCATGGCAATCGACCGCGAAATAGAGTAGCATATCAATATGAGCGAAGCCTCTCTACCCCACCCCTCCGAGACCAAATCTTCCGCCGGAGGCGAATACGAGCGCGAGCCCGTTCCGCAAAGCGAGCTCAAGGGCGCCAACAAGTTCTGGGGCATGTATGCCGGAGAACATGCGGCAGGTACCGAGTTCATGATCGGCCCGCTTTTCCTGCTCAATGGCGTCAGTCTCCAGAATATATTCCTGGGACTCATCTTGGGCAACCTGATGGCCGTCCTCAGCTGGCGCTTTCTCTGCGCTCCCATCGCCACAGGAGCGCGCCTAACGCTTTACTATCACCTAGAGAAGATTGCCGGCGAAAAGCTGGTCAAGCTCTACAATCTCGCCAACGGCATCCTCTTCTGTTTCCTCGCGGGGGCAATGATCACCGTGTCAGCCACCGCAGTGGGCATCCCCTTCAACATGCCGATGCCGACGGTAGACGACCTCTATCCCACGAGCGTCTCCTTCGTGATCGTCGCCTTGGTCGTGGGCAGCGTCATCGCCATCGTCGCTTCTCTGGGTTACGAGACCGTCGCGAAGTTCGCCAATATCGCCGCCCCCTGGATGATTCTCGTTTTCCTCGCCTGCGGCATCATCGCCTTCAAGCAGCTCGACGTATCCAGCTGGGCCAGTCTCCAAAGTCTGTGGACGGAATCCATCGCTTTCGCCCAAGACGGAAAGGCCGAATCGACCATGGGATTCTGGAGCGTTTTCTTTTTCGCCTGGTTCTGCAACGCCGCCATGCACGTCGGCATGTCCGACCTGTCCGTTTTCCGCTTTGCCAAGAAAGCGAGCTACGGTTGGGCCACTTCTGCCGGCATGTACGTGGGTCACTACATGGCATGGATCGCCGCCGCTTTCATGCTGGCCGCCCAGATCAAGCTCAACCAAGACGCCAATCCCGTCCCGGGTCCTATGGCCAACAGCGTTACCGGTTTGGCCGGCATCGTCTGCGTCATCGTAGCGGGCTGGACAACCGCCAATCCTACCATCTATCGCGCCGGACTCGCCTTCCAAGCCATGATCCCGAGCGCCTCTCGTTTCAAGGTGACGCTGGTTGCGGGCTTCGTCGCTACCTTCGCGGGCATTTTTCCCGCTTTCGCGTGGAAGCTGCTCGGATTCGTCGGCCTTTACGGCACCATTCTCGCGCCGATCGGGGCGATCATCTTCTTCGACTGGCATTTCAACCGTAAGGGAAATGCAGATACGCTGCGCAACGCAATGCCGTCATCTCCATTTAACCTGTCCGTGCTCTTCGCCTGGTTGCTGCCAGTTGGGGTCGCCCTTTATTTCATACAAGCAGTCGGCATTTCCGCATGGTATTTCCCGCTCCCCTGCTGGATTGCCTGCGGCCTGATCTACCTCGCCCTCAATCGCAACGCAGCCGCCCAAAGCTAACCCTTTCACCCCACTCATCATGCAACCAGCGCTGAAGCTCATTTCCTACCTCGCACTCGCCTTGACGATCATTCCCGCGATTCTGTTTCTAACGGAGACGCTCGAACTCAAAGACGTCAAACTCACGATGATCGCCGGAATGGTCCTCTGGTTCCTCTCCGCTCCCTTCTCGCAAAAGCGGCAAAACGCGGACCTCATTCACGAAGAGACCCGCGACAATCTCTGATTCAGAGGAAAAACCATCCCAAAGCGCTACCATAGGCGCCAAGATAGGTATTACCAGAACACCGCATAGGTCCCGAAGTAGACGATCGCTACAACTCCGACCCAAATCAGGAACTGCTTGTTCTCCTTAGCGGTTGGTTCCATATCCGCGAGCACGCGTTTGCGCGAGGACTCGAAGAGTTCACGCCCGCTTTCCTTAGTGAGGAAGGAGATTCCAAAGAGCAGGATAAAACTGAATACAGCGAGAAACGCCGCCGCATGGAGGAAGTGCATCTTGATAAAGCCTAGCCCCATCGAGTCGACCCAAGCCCCTACCCAGGCATTGTCCGCGGACAGCCACATGAACACGCCCATAAGCGATCCGATCACAAGGGTCCAGAAGCCGGCCTTGCGATTGGGTATGGGCGATAGCAGTCCACCCATGAAACAGGCGAGCACGCCGCCCACCGAATAGGACGTGAACTTGGCCAAGTAATCGAAGAGAAACTTGAAATGCGGGATAACCCATAGGGCCCAGAAGATACTCGATACGATAACGAAGGCCCCCACGATTCTACCCACGATGACAAGTTCTCGTTCCGAGGCCTTGGGCTTCATCTTCAAATACCAATCCATCGTCACCAGACTGGACGCTGAGCAGACGCTCGAGTCGACTGAGCTCATCAGCGCCGCCACGAGCCCAGCCAGAACCACGCCCACCAATCCCGTCGGCAGAAGCGTTCGCACCATGGTCGAATAGATCTGATCAGGCGAATCCGGGGCCTGGGCGAAGTAGCCATCCTGAATCAGCATCAATCCAATGATTCCCGGAATGATGATTATGAATAAGGTAATCGACTTCAGCAACGCTGCGAACAAGCCGCCCATACGCCCTTGATGGATGCTCTGAGCCGCCAATGCGCGTTGCACTACAGCGTGATTCATCGAGCAATAGTAGAGCGAATGTACCGTTAACCCGAATACGATCCCCGTCCAGGGCACGTGTTCGTCATCCGTACCGCGTATCATAGAGAGGAGATCCACATTCTCGGAGTCCTGGTAAGCATGTACCTTCGACATGAACATCTCGATTCCCCCGACAGCCTGCAGTCCGAAGACGAGCACGAGAACGCCACCGAACACCAGAATGAACATCTGAATGTAATCCGTAACGACGACCGCCTTCAATCCACCCAATACAGCGTAAACGCCCGTCGTAGCCGCGAGTATCAACACGCCCGGTACGATCGTCTCCCAGCCGAAGAGATCCCGCATCACTTGGCCGCCCGCATAAAGCGATAGCGGTACGATGTTCAGCGACAGATAGAGGACCTGAAACAACGACGTGAAGCGAGCCGACTCCTGGCCATAGCGCACTCCGAGGAATTGAGGCGTCGTTACGATTCCCAAGCGCAAATACACCGGCAGGAAGACGATACCCATCAACGCGAATCCCAACACTCCCGCCAATTGATAGTTGGCGACCGCTACGCCGATCACGATGGCCAACCCTGCTTGTCCCACGAATTGCTCCGCCGAGATATTCGTCGCGAAAAGCGATGCTCCAATCATGGGCCAACGCATTTTTCGGCCCGCCAAGAAATAGTCCTTCGAGTCTTTCACGCCCGAGCTCAAGCGAACCGTTATCCACAGAATAACAGCAAAGTAAGCGATTACGATTAGGAGATCGAGCGGGGAGATATTCACGGGGAGGAGTCGTTAGAAAATGTCTGAGGGAACGTTGAGTGGAAAACGAGCAAACGCCAACTAAACTAGCGCAGTCGGCGACAATCAAACAATGTCGCTAAGCCTTACTTTTTGTCTTTTTGCGTCTGGAACGCCTAATCGCTCCATCGGCGCCACCACAAACTCAGTCCTGTTCGGACCAAGTCGCGCTGAGCCGTAGCTACGGCTACCCAACCCGCAGCCATCCCAAGGATTCGGGGGGAACTCTGCCGCGTTTTTCAACCCTTTGGTGTGGCCTGCGAACGCAAAAGCGTTTCTAAAGGCAGCTGAATGGAACAAGGGAGCGCAGATCAAGAGGCCGCCCAATGGCGAATCGTCCTGGTCTTTGCCGCCCTGTACATCATTTGGGGGTCCACCTATCTAGCTATAAAGGTAGCGATCGAGACCATCCCTCCCTTCTTGATGGCGATGACGCGATTTCTGATCGCCGGTATCATTCTCTACGCGTTTTCTCGTTTGCGCGGCATCGAACGGCCTAGCGTCAACGATTGGAAACACTCGTTTATCGTAGGTGGGTTGCTCGTGGCGGGTGGCAATGGACTGGTGAGCTTTGCCGAACTCTGGATCGAATCGAATATGGCGGCGCTGCTGATCGCCGGTAACCCGCTCTTCATGACCCTCTTCGCTTGGTGGGGCAAGGTTCAGCAAAGACCGTCCCTCAAAGCGTTTCTTAGCCTTGGCATTGGCTTCTTGGGCGTGGGCTTTCTGGTAGGCTTTCGGGATGCCTCCGATTCGAGCGGTTCCTTGCTGGGAAGCGCGCTTGTGATACTGGCGATAATTTCTTGGTCAATAGGCTCGGTCTATTCGAAACGGAACCCCGTTAAACTAGACGCTTGGATGCAATCCGGCATGCAAATGATCTGCGGCGGCTTGGTCTGCCTGCTGGCCGGGTCGCTCGCCGGCGAATTCTCGATGGTGGACGTATCCGCTATATCACTAAGGTCGTGGATCTCATTTCTCTACCTAATTTTCTTCGGATCCCTGGCGGGGTTTACTTCTTACGTCTACCTGCTGCGACACCGCTCCCCTTCCGCCGTTTCCTCGCATGCCTACGTCAATCCAGTGGTCGCCGTTCTATTGGGGTGGCTGATTCTCGGCGAAACGCTCACCCTCGGAGGCATGATCGGGTCGGGATTAGTTCTGATAGCCGTATTCGAGCTACTGAGACAGAAGTAGAACTTTCCTCCCAAAGAACACATCTCAAACCGCAAGGCGTTCGTCCAGAGACTGACTTGACCCGATCGCCAATTGAAACCAGAAACAGGTATGCCCCTCCGACACCTCCCGTATCTAGCCTTCTCCATAAGCGTACTCTTTCAGCTCCAGACGATAGCCGATACGCTCAAGATCTACTGGATCGATGTCGAAGGCGGAGCGGCCACTTTAGTCGTAACGCCCGCAGGAGAAACCATTTTGATCGATACCGGAAACCCTGGAGAACGCGATCCCGGGCGCATAAATCAGCTGATTCGCGATGAGGTGGGCGTTTCCAAAATCGATCACTTGGTAGTAACCCATTTCGATCGCGATCACTTCGGCGGCGCTGCGGACCTTTCCAAACGAATCGCAATCGGCACGCTCTACGACCACGGCGTGCGACCGCAGGACCGGGAGCGAGTCGGCGAGGCCTACTTGAGCTTCGAGTGCGAAGCTCGCTTGGTGCTGACGCCCGGCGATGAACTTCCCTTGAAGCAAGCGGCCGACGGTCCGGAATTGCGCGCCAAGGTAGTGGGCATCCTCCAGCGCAATGTAGAACCGACAAAGGCAAACCCAGCCAATCCCCTTCCTATCAAATGGTATGCTCGACAAAATCCAGACCCCTCGCACAACGCCAATTCCGTTGTGCTTTTGTTCGAGTATGGGGACTTCCAATTCTTGGACGCGGCCGACCTTACCTGGAATTTAGAGGAGAAACTCGTTTCCCCGTATAACCTCATTGGCGAAGTCGATGTGTATCAAGTCGACCACCACGGACTCGACCGATCCAACAACACGCACTTCATCCACAGCATCAAGCCAACCGTAGCGGTTATGAACAACGCCCACCGCAAGGGAACTGGACCGAAAACCGTCCAAAGCCTGCGCGCCTCGCCAGGCATTGAAGCCATTTATCAGGTACACAAATGCACCCGACCGGGGGACGAGGGTCTTAACACAGATGAAGACATGATCGCCAATCTCACTCCCGGACCCGACTGCGATGCCAATCACCTATCCATTACCGTAGAGAAAGATGGCAAGTCCTACACTGTAAACGTTCCCAGGAGCGGACATAAGGGAGAATACAAAAGCAAGTAATGGAATTGAAGTTGGATTCATCGACGAATGATGCGACACGCGCCCCACTCTACTTTCCGCTAAATTGAAACGTTCCCAGATCAATCGAGTCATCCGAGAAGCCACCGCGTTCTTCAACGCAAACGGTTGGCATCTCCCTCCTAATCCGCTTTGGGACGTAACGGATTTCGGTCTCGCCGACTTCGATCGCAAAGGCCTCGTCCTCGTCAATCTCGCTGACGAGATCGAGTACTGCGAGAAACTCATGTACGCTCGGAAGAACCAGGAAACTCCGGCCCATGCCCACCGAGTCAAGAAAGAGGATATCATCTGCCGCGCGGGGCAGCTAGAGCTCCAACTCTGGGACGGGCAGCCTGACGAGTCCGGCAACACCGAATTTCAACTACAGGTTAATCGAGAGCTTCGAACCTTTCGATCCGGAGACACCTTGACGCTTGAAGCGGGAGAGCGCGTCACGCTCGTTCCGGGCGTCTACCACGCATTCTGGCCCACGAGCGATGAATGCATTATTGGAGAAGTCTCGACGGCAAACGACGACGCCAACGACAACTTCTTCGTCGATTCCAACATCGGACGCTACCCGGAAATCGAAGAAGACGAGGCGCCGACGATTCGCATCCTATCCGAAAACACGAAAGGATGAGCGAGCTTTGCGGAGGCAGACCGAATTACAGGTTCGGCGAAGCCAATCCCTGTTTTCCGTCCACATTGACCGGAACGCAATTCCCCCGCTTCCGCTCTCCTACTCCGGCATCTGAGAGGAGTGATGCTCCACAATCTTCCAGCGCTGACCATTCCACCGGTACACGAAAGTATAGCGAGCCGTAACCGTGGAACCATCCTTGAATGAGAAGGTGTAAACGCCTGAATTGATCGCGAGCTGACCAAAGGAGCGGATGTTCGATTCATCGATCTTTCCCGAGGGGCCCTTCGCGAGAAAGCTCACGAAATAGTCTTCAATCTCCTCATGATTGTGGCGAACCTGGTTCGACACCGTCGGAAGCAGAATCCCATTGGATTCATAAAGAGACGCCACTTTCTTAGGTTCGCCGGTTTGAAGGGCACTGTTCCACTCGTCGAAGAGCGCTGCAATTTCGTTTGTATCCATATCTTTGTAATCAAATATTCTTAATCGAACTGTCAGCCCGCGCATCCGACCATTAAAGCGACTATCGAGCGGCTTGCCCTATGTCTCATTTCGACGGAATGCCGTGACTGCCAATGTACTCGATCGTCCGTCCTGAAAGAACAGGATTAGGATCAAGACAACCGATCATTACGCGACGAATTCCAACCCTGTCAACGATCCGATCGCAACCGGATCCCCAAAAATCGAACCGAAATCGTTTAGCGAATTAGAGCCAAGTAAACTAGCGATCAACGCGATGCAAAGACTTCCCTAGACCGGAACGCAAATTCACCGCTAGGAGACAATACTCTTATTCACGCAGCCACGGTCGGCCTGGGAAACGCTGCTAGCGAATTCCCGCAGGTAAATGCGTTCCCCTTGGTAGGGACCGAAAGCGCCGCCTAACTCCTTTTCGCCGCGCGGCTCCCAATCGATCGTCCCCCCTAGAAGATCGATTGAAATCGAGTCGCCATCTTTGACATAGGCGATCGGACCGCCAACCGCCGCTTCGGGAGCGCAGTGCACTCCGATGGCTCCATGGGAAACTCCGGAAACCCGCGTGTCGGAAACGAAGGCCACTTTTCCATCCAATTCTGGCGTAGACAGGGCGGAGGTGGCCACCAGAACTTCCGGCATGCCCATGGCTACCGGACCCATCCCGCGCAGCACCACCACGTGTCCCGGGCGAATGGCGCCTTGGGCAACTGACGCCACCAGGGAATCCACATCGTTAAAGCAAATGGCCGAGCCATTGAAGGTCGGATCCTGTCGACTCGAAACTTTGAATACGATTCCATCCGGAGCCAGGGTTCCGAAACAGATCTGCATATCGGCAAAGGTTTTATAGGGCTCGCCGATCGGCGCGATCAAATCATTGCCCTCGGGAACGGATGGCGCCGACGCTACTTGTTCGGCCAAGGAATCCGCAAACATAGTGGGCAGGCTCCCATCCAGAACGCCGGCTTCGATCAAGTGTTTGATCAGCATGGGCGTCCCTCCCATCTTGAAAAGGTCGATCATGGTGCCTCGTCCTCGGGGAGCGAAGTTGCAGTAAACCGGCGTTTCCCGCAGAATTTTTTGGGCATCCCGCAATCCGAAGTCCACCCTAGCTTCCGCTGCGACGGCCATGAGATGAAGAATGCCATTGGTCGATCCCCCGCAGGCGCCAATCATCGCGGTCGCGTTTTTCAAAGCAGCTGGAGTAACAATATCCCGGGGACGCTTTCCTGACTTAAGGATCTTCAGCATCCATTGTCCGGCCCGCTTGCATTCATCGAGTTTGGAATCCCCTTCAGCTGGGCTGGAAGAACTGCTAGGCGGCATCAACCCAATCGCTTCCATGGCCATTCCCCACGTATTGAAGGAAGCGGCGATGCCGCAACCGCCCGCGCCCGGACAGGCGTTTTTCACGACCCCCATCAATTTTTCCTCCGTCGAGACGCCTACTTCCACTTCGGCCTGAGTATCGTAGACATGCTGGATGGTCAGCTCCTTGCCATTCAAGCAGCCAGGCTTAATCGTGCCCCCGCTCAGGATAAAGCCCGGCAGATTGCTCCGCATAAGAGCCAACGCAAAGCCAGGTCCGTTTTTATCGCAATGATGCAGGCCAATCATTCCGTCGAAATAGTGGGCCGTGGTCACCATTTCGGCGCTGCTTGCAATGACATTGCGCGAAGGCAGGGAGGCGTTGCCTCCATCGTGCCCCTGAGTGATGTTGTCGCTCACCGAAGGAACGCCGAAGCGATATCCCAGCATCCCCTCTTCATTGAGCCCTTGCTTGATCGCGTCCCCGATCTCGTGGCTATGCATGTTGCAGAGATTGATCTCATGCAAAGGAGTCCCGATTCCGATTTGCGGTTTTTCAAAGTCCTCCCGCTGCCATCCCAGCCCATAATAGAAAGCGCGTATGCCAATGTTATCCCCTGCAGTCAGTTCCCGGCTATTCCAGTTCAGGCTTTGCTCACTCATAAGCCAACGATCCAAAGCGATCTGTATGGAACTGTCGAGTACGACAATTCGTGGATCTTCGCTAAATATTCCGGAAGCGACGCGCAGGAGACCGCTTACCTGGCCCCGCAACTCGATTTACGCCTGCATCGCAAAAGCCGGAACGTTAGTTAGACTGGTTAGCCCGTCTCCCGCGAGGCGAGTGCGGCGATGGCGTTGTCGCATCGACTTCGTCAATCCAATCCTCGAGCTCCGCTAGCATCGCTTTCGCAATCTCTGGACGGCTCTCAGCCAAATTTACGTTTTCCGACAAATCCTTTCCGAGATCGAACAGTTCGAGTTCGCCCGTACGATGCGTTCGCTTGAGCTTGTAGTCGCCCTGGATCAATACGGAATCGATTTGCTTGTAGAATCGAATCCCCGGCCGAGGGCGGGCGACCGAACCGTCGCCGTCATTCAAGAGTATGCCCTTAAACGAGCCTCCCTCCAACTGAGATGTCACGCCCTTCAAAGCGCCCGCCAAATCGGCGAATGTCGATAGCAGATCGTAGCCGACTATCGGCGTCGACGCGTACGATCCCGGCTGTACTCCCGGCCCTCTCGCGAGAAAAGGCACTCGTATTCCACCTTCGTAATAGGATCCCTTGCCTGCCCGCAAGGGCTTGTTGAACCCAGGGTACTGCCGAGCCGTTCCCCCATTATCGGATGTGTAGAAAATGTAGGTTCGATTGGACAAACCATTCTCCTCAACTGCATCGATGATTCGCCCTACCGCCGTATCCAAGTCCTCGATCATCGCCGCGTACCAGTAGGCCGTGTGGACTTTCCCGGGCGTTCTTGCCTTGTGCTTCTCGAGCGACTCGGGCGTCGCTTCGGCGGAAAGGTGAATCGCATAGTGGGACACTTGCAGAAAAAACGGCGCTCCCGTTTCCGCTTGGTGTCGAATGAACTGAACGGACTGATCCGTGATCGAGATAGCTCGCTTGGGATCTTCGTGAGGCCAGAATTTAGTTTGGTCCGTCGAGAGCTGCCGACCGGTTCGATTTCCCGTGCGCCCGTCAGAAGCGTCGTATCCGAGCTCTGCAGGATGCCGATGCATGTGCCATTTGCCAAAATGAGCCGCTTTGTATTCAGGATGCGCGGACTTCAAGACTTGAGGAATGCTCCTCACCTCAAAAGGTTCGGGGTAATTGGCTCCTTGATTGGTGGTCTTCTTCAATTTAGCTGGCGTGATTCCAAATTGAATGGAATGCCGCGATGGCGAGCAAACCGGATGTGGGGAATAGGCCTGAGAGAATATCATTCCCTCTTCGCCCAATCGCCGTAGATTGGGTGTTAGGTAATAGTCCGACTTCGAATCGTCCCGATCCGGCATCATGGCTATTTCCGTATTATTCCAGCCTTGGTCGTCCGAAAGAATGAGGATGATATTGGGCGGCCGACCGAATGTCGCGGCCGAACCCATGGCGAGCCACACGAGGGCCAGGAGCGAAGAAAACTTGAACGTCAATTGGGGCATGGCGGAATTCTCGAACAAGCGATCCTCGTTTTCAATTCCATATCGATCGCAAGCCCCGATTCCTATTGAATCCACTACTAAGCGCGCGTCGTCACATTCTCCATACATCACCGCATTCAGCTTTCCGACTCGATCGGTTGCGACGGGAGAAGGCGTCTAATCCGTTGTTTCAGGAACTAGGCTGCTCTAGCTGATATTGGGAATCATACTGATTCAGCTGATTTCTTTTGTAATCTCTCTCGAGGAATTCGGGTTGCGGCAGGGAGACATCCCAATCGCCGAATCTGCGCAGCATGTCGCGAACGCGTTCTGGATGCTTGTCCGCCAAATCGTTGAGTTCGGAGGGATCCTCCTTCAAGTTGTAGAGCATTGGCAACCGATCCGGGAGACGCACCAGCTTCCACTCGCCTTCGCGAATAGAGCCACTGATAGTGAAACGCCACATCAGCTCGCGATTCGGATCCATCGTCGCCTCGCCTTGCAGATAAGGCAGCAAATTGACGCCATCCAGTTTCTGTTCCGCGGTTACCTTCCCGCCAGCCAGATGAATGAAGGTCGGAGTTAGATCCAACGCGGACACGGGCTCGGAAAAGGTCGCTCCGCCGTCGATCGCGCCAGGCATCGTGATCGAAAAGGGAACCCGAATTCCTCCTTCGAGGAGGATTCCTTTCGAGCCTCTGTAAGGGGCGTTAATCCGGATGCCTGCTGGTTCCCCGGTCTTTCTATTGCGGCTCACTGGCCCCCCATTGTCGCTGAGAAACACCACCAGGGTGTTGTCGTACAGATTCTGCTTTTCGAGCTCGGCGACGATCCGCCCGACGTTCACATCCAATCGGTGAACCATGGCGCAGTAGGCGCGACGGCGTTCATCTTCGATATGGGCATAGAGTTCTAAATCCGCTTCGGTTGCCTGGAGCGGACCGTGGGGAGCATTGAAGGACGCATAGAGGAAAAACGGGCGGTCTTTGTGGCGACGGATGAAATCAACGCATTCGTCCCCCTTGTCATCGGTGAGGTAAGTGAGGGGCTGCACCTCCTTGAAATTGGATACAAGCGGACGCAGGTATCCACTCTTCGATTTTGGGTCCACCTCGAAATAGTCATGGCCTCCGTTGAGATAGCCCCAGAATTCATGGAATCCACGGTTTTGAGGCTGAAACTTTTCTTCTTCGCCTAAATGCCACTTGCCAATGATACCGTTAATATAGCCCAACTCGCCAAGATAGTCGGCCAGAGTTTTGACCTTCACCGGCAGTCCGTGATGCTCTGGGTTAAACTGTTCCAGCGCCTGACTCGCTTGGGGAAGGTTGTTATCGAAACCGAAGCTAGGCTGATTCCGACCGGTCATGAGCCCCGCTCGCGAGGGGGCGCAGACCGCGGACGATACATAGCCGTCGGTAAAGATAACGCCTTCCTGGGCCAAGGCATCGATATGCGGCGTCTTTATCTGGGAGCTCCCCGTATAGCCCAAGTCGCCGTAACCCAGGTCATCCGCGAGAATGATTATGAAATTGGGCTGCCGAGGGCCTTCCTGCGAGAAGGAGACATTCGACGCGAACAGGGCCAGCATGAGAACGACAAGCGAGGTCCAAGGCGTGGCAGGCATTGCGTAGTATCCAGGATATTTGATTTTCATACAGCGTTCTTTTCTTGAGGGCTGCTCCGAGCGCATTGGTTTAACGCGCCTTTTGAAGTGAATTCTCTAATACAGTCTAATTCCGATCGCTTTGGACCCTTTTCAGAAGCGTATCCATTTCTTGGGCGATCCTGGGATACTGAGCCGCGAGATCCGTCGTTTCGCCAGGATCTTCGGGCAGGTAGTAGAGAGCGCCGGTTTCCGGCACGGTAACTATTTTCTGGGCATCCACACCCGTCTTCGCCTCTCGATAGCTTCCTGGTTCAATATATTTCCAATCGCCTTTGCGAATCGACAAGCCCCTCGTCGATTGCTGCACGACATGATCCCGTCCCTCATTGCCTTCGCCAAGCAGGACCGGAAGGAGATTCATGCTATCTTGAGCGCTGCCTTCGGGAAGCTCCGCGCCAGTGAGGGCAGCCAATGATGCCAGCAAATCGACCTGACTGATGACTGCGGAAGAGAGGCCGGGTTGGATCCGCTCGGGCCACCAGGCAATGAGCGGCAAGCGCGTTCCCCCTTCAAAAGGACTGTACTTTCCGCCGCGCCAGGGTCCGGCTGCGCGATGATCGCCATTCATTTCCCGGGCCCCGTCGTAGTAGCCGTCGAACAGGACGGGGCCGTTGTCGCTCGAGAAAAGGATCAAGGTATTGTTCACGATGCCGAGCTCTTCCAACTCTTCAACCAGACGACCAATCGACCAGTCCATCTGCACGACCGCATCTCCCCGAACGCCGAGGCTGGTGGAGCCGACAAAACGCGGATGCGGCACCCGCGGCACGTGGTTTTCGTGGAACGCGTAGAAGAGAAAAAAGGGATTGTCCTTCTGTTCGCGGACGAACTCGATTGCCTTATTCAGGAAGGTGTCTGGCATCTCCTCATCGGTCCATCGGGCAGACTGTCCGCCAGACATGTAGCCAATTCGGCTGGTGCCGTCCACAATGGTCTTGGCATGTTGTTCGTCCGCCTGGTTACGGAGCAAATGCGGATGGGACAGGCCTGTGGGATCGTTGCCTACCAGACCTTGATAACTCACCGAAATCGGATCATTCGGATCCAAATCCCGCACCTTTCCATTCTCAATATAGACAGTGGGAACGCGATCTCCGGTGGCAGCCATGTGAAAGGAATAATCGAAGCCCAGTTCGCGCGGTCCCGGCGCGATGCTCCCATTCCAGTCAAGCGGACGATCGGGGTGACCGAGCCCCAAGTGCCACTTGCCGACCAAGCCCGTGGCGTAACCCGCTTGCTTCAAAACCGAGGGCAAGGTCGGTTTGCTGGGAGCAATGATGAGCGGGGCATTTCCCGGCAGAATCTTAGCTCGCTGATTGCGAAAGGCGTACTCGCCGGTGAGCAGCGAATAGCGCGAAGGCGTACAGGTCGACGACGTCGCATAGGCCGCAGTGAAACGCGCCCCTTGCTCGGCTAAGCGATTCAGCGAGGGAGTATCGATGGCTTCGGCCCCATAACATCCCAAATCGCCATACCCGACATCGTCGGCGTAAATGATGATGATATTGGGCCGTTCGGTCGCGCCTAGGACCGCTGACGATAGCAGCCAAGCGACCAGCAAAAGGGAAACAGGGTTAATCGTTTTCATAGGCTTAGGCATCTTAGTCGAAGCGTGTATTCGAATCGCAACTCTAAACGAATAGAAAACAGACAGCGTGGAAAAACCGAGAACAATTCTCTCCACGCGACGCCCTGACGCATCGCATCGAAACGATTTGGATCCGCTTACTTCACGAACGGCAGCGTCTCGCCCTCTTCCCAGATCCCGTCAACCTGGGTGCCGATAATCGCGTCATTCGCCCCTTTGGCATTCCGTTGGAGAAGATTGTTCAAGGCATCGACCGCCATGGCGCCGAGAACCTCCCGCCGATGGCGAATACCCGTCGCATTCTCGATATCGTCATTCACGTTCAAACTCACATATCCAAAATCCTCGGGACAGGTCAGTCCCTCGGCGGCATGCGCCTCATGAAAGTGGGCGCTCCGATTGATTACCGCATCTGGGCGATAGGTTCTTAGCCACTCGCGAATTTGACCAATCTCCTCCCCTTCCTTGACTACGAGAATGGGAATCGCTTCCTCGGTACCCGCGCTCCGCGAACAACCATACAAATGAGCGGCCTCCCATTGATGCTGCCAACGAACCGCAAACTCCTTGCCAACAATTAAACCGACTCTCTGGTAGCCTCTTTCGGAGATCGCCTCCCAGCAGCGCGTCATGTCCATATAGTGATTCTGAACGACGTGATGAAAGTAGTTGTATCGGAACGGGCGGCTAATGGTGACCACGGAAAAGCTGTTCCAATCCATATCCAGCTCTCCATCATTGTCCTCGAACGGCGCAAGTATCAGTCCCTTGATTCCGCGCGATTTCAGTATCTGAGTGAATCGCCGCGGAGACGCGCCATCTTCCCGAGCCCAAAATATCTGCAGCGAATACCCCAGCTCCATGGCGCGCTCCCGCGCGCCGCGAATCACCTCCTTCGACTCCTCTCGCCTGGACCAGGTGTCCCGCTCGCCCCAATTCGTGACCATGCCAATCACGGAAAAATCAGTCCGCACCTTCAGCCGCGTCCGATAAGCCGAGAGCGCCGAAAGGGCAGGATCCGGAACGTATCCCATTTCCCGAGCCACCCGCTTTACCCGCTCGATGGTATGACCGGCGATCGTCGAGTCGTTCCTCAGCGCCATCGAAACCGCCGCCACGCTGAGCTCAACCTCTCTAGCAATGTCCTTCAGGCGAATGCGTTTTTCCATAACAAGAGCGTAGAATTTCGATTTGAAATCTCATTAATAGGAAAAACCACCGAAAGGGGAACAAATTTGAACTGTTTCAGAAGATTTCTCGAATTTCGAATGCCCTTCACAATCGCCGAACCCCAGACTCGGAACTGGATTATTGGTTGAACATACGGCTGAATCCTTGAACTGTTTCAGGAGATAAGACGTCGCCCTGCTACTCACGCCCCTCAATCCTCGATACACGCTCCGCTTCAACCGAAGTCAGCGAATGCAGCGAGTCCGCTCCTACCACTGAACATGCCCGATCCCAATACCTCTCGCATTCAATATCCAGAAGCGCCCGAGCCCCTCAGAGAGAAGCGTTGGTGGAAATCCATTGGGTTTCTCGGTCCTGGCATCATCATCGCCTCGGTATCGATCGGCAATGGCGAAACCGTCTTCGCCTCGCGCGGAGGCGCCATTTTTGGATACGCGATACTGTGGTGCTTCTTTCTCGGGATTTTTCTCAAGGGCGCCCAAATCTACGCATCCGCCCGTTACATGCTCTTGTCTGGAGAGCATCCTATGCAGAGCTGGACCAAACTTCCCGGTCCTCGATCGTGGTTCCCCAAGGGACTGCTGTTCATTACGGCGATTTGCCTGCCCTTTCTGCTCGCTTCCCTCTCGCTGGCGGTGGGCTCGCTCATAGCCTGGATACTCGGTTCCGGCGGCGCCCAAGATACATCGGTTAGACTCTGGTCCACGGCCCTCATCGTTGTCGCCGCCCTCTTCAGTTGGCGGCAAGGATACAAGCGACTGGAAAAGACTCAGATGATGGTCGTTTCCCTGCTCCTGATCTGTATCCTGGTCGCCGCAGTCGCCTGCCAACCCAACCTAGTGTCTTTGTTCAAAGGATTGTTCGTCCCGACCATTCCCGACTACAAGGAATGGATACACCAGACCTACCCCGATATCGCTCAGAAGTCCGCTTGGATTGAGATTGTTTCCTACATCGGAATCATTGGCGGCGGACTGCCTGCCTATATCGGCTACTTCAGTTTTCTGAGAGAGAAGCAATGGGGCCTCTTCGAGAAGCGCTCCATCTACCGGCACTCCACGCAGGATGGCTTTGCAGCATTCGATCTTAGCGGAGACAATTTGAAACGCGGTCGCGATTGGCTAAAGGCGATCAAGATCGACGTGTCCGGTTCCTTCCTCGCCGTCTTTATTTTTTCGGCCGCATTCATGGTACTGGGATCGGTCATCCTGCACGAAAGCCATCGGATTCCCGACAAGATGGATCTGCTCTCCTATCAGGAGAGTTTTCTGACTTCGCTGCATCCCTCGCTCCTCATCCTCTATCGAATCGGGATATTCACCGCTATCGGCGGCACTCTCTTCGCAACCTTCGACGTGTGGACGAAATCCATCTACGAAGGCGTCCTCTCGTTCTTGAAACCCGAAACGTCTCTCGACAACCAGAAGCTGAAACGAGGACTGATAATCACAACCTCGACCATCGGCATCGGCGTCATTTGGCTCGGCTCGGTCTGGGAACCCTTAGCCAATCCGGTCTCCATCGTGCAAATACCGGCTATGCTCGGCGGCACTCTCGGCTGCGGGGCCTGGTGCTTCGGCGTCGCTTGGGCAGACCGGCGCAATCTCCCTCAGGAATTGCGCATGAGACCGCTTCTCTACTTCGGACTCCTTATATCCGGAACGACGCTGCTAAGCTTCGGAGCCATCGGAATGTACTTCAAATTTTTCGCATAGATCACAATTACGGACACTAAAGATGCTAGGCATTACGCTATTTCCCGAATACATACAAAGCGAAGGGGTCGAACCCTTGCTCGATAATCTTCTTAGCCGAGCGCCCGTCACGGCTATTTCGATTTCCCCCTACGTCATGAGCGAACTCTCGGCCGAGGAAGGGGGCCAACGCGAACCGCCCGCCGACGCGGAGAAAGGGCTCGTTCGGCTGCTCGATCGTCCGCTTTGGGGAAAGCGCGAAGTGTGGACCCAAGCCGCGCCCAGCTTCACCCCGAGACTCGAGCTGTACAAAGGACTCCGATATCAACCCTCCGAGCCGACGTCGCTGACTTCGCAAGAGGGATCCATCGTCAACACCTTCATCGCAGCCGCTCAAGCGCGAGACATCAAAGTATACTTCCAGGTGCAGTCCGCGATTCCTCCGGGCTATCGCGTCCAATTCGGCGGCCCCGTCGGGGATGACATCCCCCTACTGCCCGACGGTTCCGCTCCCGCTCAAAGTCTCGACAACAACGGCTCACTCGCTAGCCCGCATATTCTCGGCTACGGCGAAGCGCTGATAAGAGACCTCATGGGACACTATCCCAATATCGATGGCATTCGCATCGACTGGCCCGAGTACCCTCCCTACTTCATCGATTCCATTTTCACCGACTTTGGCCCACATGCGGAGGCATTCGCTGCCGACCATGGCTTCGATTTCGAACGCATCCGCAAAGAGGCGCTATCTCGGTATCAGCATTTCAGGAATGCGCTAAGCGACGAAGACCTAAAGGGCTACATACGAGCGCCCGAAAGCCTAATCGCCGACCTCCAAGTCAGCGAGGACTTCGTTGGACTGAAACGGGCCATTGTATCGAATCTTCTGACACGATTCAAAAACGCCCTCACCGAATCAGGAGGCGGTTCCAAGAAACTCATTCCCAGCGCATTCCCAGAGCCATGGAACCAGTTGAGTGGATTCGACTATCGCGCCAACAGCGAAATCGTCGATGCCATCAGCTGCAAGTATTACACGATGCATTGGCCTATGATGCTGAAGAACTACAGCGAATCGCTGAAAGAGAACAATCCGGGTCTGTCCGATTCGCTCCTTGCCGAATGCTTGTGCAATTGCTTCCGAGCCGTCCATCCAACGCCTCAATCGACGGCTGACTTCGCTTACCCAGAGCCCGACGAGCCTCATCCCATTTCGGCGAAGGATATTCAAGACAAGCAACGCATCGTCTCGACTCAGTCCAAAGGAGCTCCCATTTGGCCGATCGCCCACAGCTACGGCCCTATGGACGATTTCATCAAGCGAGCTGTAGCGGCCTACACTTCCGGCGGACAGCGACTGTGGATCAACCGGTACGCCTATTTGTCAGATGAAAAGCTAGACGCATTGGGCGAGCTCATGAGCAGTCAGACCGCATCCGTTCCTCCGATACAAAGCGACAAAGCCGTTTAGCGACGCGCGATTCAATCGCTCTTACAAGCGACGCGGCTCGGGCATATTGTCCACTAAGCGCCGCGCCCCCTTGTCGTTTAACTCGGACTCCATACGAGCGCGCATTTCCACTAGCAGACTCCGATACCTCGGATCCAAGGCTAGATTGTTCAATTCTCTCGGATCGGCTTCGATGTCGTATAGTTCTTCGATCTCGTCTGGGACCAAGGTCGCGATGTACTTGTACTTCCCGCCCCGTAGAAAGATCCACCAATCGACTCCCTGGTTCGGATTCGGTTGGGTCACGCCAACATTCGTACGATCGCCAAATGCCATGCTGAAATTCTGTTGCAGGATCGGTCGATCCCACTCCTTCGACTCTCCCTCCATCAATGGGCGCAACGAGTCGCCGTGCATTTCCCATGGCAAATCGATTCCCGCGTAGTCGAAGAAGGTCGGCGCCAAGTCGATCGCATTAACAGGCGATTCCACCACTCTTCCCGCGGACTGCTCGCCCGGCAATCGCACAATAAACGGCACGCGAATGTTGTCATCGTAGGGGGCGACCTTGATTTCCATTCCGTGATGACCCATGGCCAATCCTTGATCCGAGGTGAAAACGATCAGCGTGTTTTCGAGTTGACCGGTATTCTCAAGCGTATCCATCAGATCCCGTACGCCTTCGTCGATCGACAGTACGCCGCTGTGGTACTTCTGCACTAGGTCGGTCAAAGTTAGCCCCAAACGCTCGTCGACCGGTTCGCCATCCCCATTCGGTTCGAACATCGCGTAGTCGCGCATGTACGTCGGCTTGGTGGGACGTGGGGGATAGATGTCTTTCGGAACTTCAATTGGGCCCGCTTCCGCGTAGGCGCCTTCATGCCGTTCGGCAGGCGTAAACGGCGCGTGCACCGCGTCGTAGCACAGCCAGAGCATCCAAGGCTGCTCGTGATCTCGTTCGATAAAGTCCTTCGCGAAGCGCGTATAGTTGTCCGTCGAGTGACCGTCCACCGGCGTAAAATCTCCCCCATCGAAGCGAAGCTTCTGGTCGCGAAAATAGCTGCCGGACTTTTCGTAGCCCAATCGTTCCCAAATAATCGAGTGATCCCATACCTTCCCGTGGGCGTAGTCGGACGCCAAATGCCACTTCCCAATTACCGCAGTCGTGTATCCATTATTTCGAAACACCTCCGGCCACATCCGAAAGCGGGATAGATCTTGCTTAATAAGTGGGTACTCGGAAAAATCCAGTCCATCGATTCCATGAATGTACTTACCGGCGAGAACCATGGCCCGACTCGGAGCGCACCAGGGTCCCGCGAAGGCATGCTTGAAACGAATTCCCTCCCTCGCCAATCGATCGATATGCGGCGTCTTCGCCCAGGAAAGCGCGTCCTCGTAGCTTGAGACCGTGCGATGCGACTGGTCATCCGTGAAGATGAACAGAATATTGGGGCGCCCGGTTGCGGCGACCCCGATGAACGAGCATACAAGGAGAACGAAAAGCGGCGGTACTTTCATCGTATTCAACACAGAATTATAGGCAGGCGAATCGCGAACGAAAAATGCGCCGAGACCACGCTCGGCGCATTACTAACCCACGGACTACCAACCGACGGACTAGTCAACCTAGAATTTAAAGGTGTTGGTCAGGAAGATTTCCTTTGGATTGGGGTTCCGCGTAATCGCCGCGCGTCCATCGGGGTTCGTGATTACATGAACCATCGCTTGGTCTCCGATGAGATTCCGAATGTTCAACTGGATCTTCCAATCGATTTTATCGTCCATCAACGGTCTGCTGTAATTAACCCAGAAATCGCCATTGATTTCATCCGTGCCGTAGAACGGATTGCTAAGGTCCGGGACTTGAACCCCGTCGGGATTGATTTCCAATGGATAACCTGTCGCTATTTTATCCTGCCACCGCAAAGCGCCGCCAACGCCAACTCCTTTCAAGACCCCTTCGTCGAAGTTGTACGTGCTAGTCAGGTTAGCCCGCCATTTTCTCTGCTCAGCCGAAACCGTTCCTTCTTTGGTCTTGGCGCCCGCGAGAGGGACAAGGTTGTTGTTTATCAGCTGCTGACCCCAAGTGATCGTACTGCCGACCGATGGCGATTGAGTGAGGTTGATCATGCCATTGGCCGTCGCCTTGGAAATCACTTCATTCACGAGTTCGAACGCAGGAGTCGCCACATTCGACAGAACCGTTTCTTGTTCCGAAAGGTTGAAGAAGACGTTCCAGTTGTCGCTGATCGCTCCCGTAACCTCGAGCTCGAAACCTTCCGCTTGGAAATCCTGGGTAGCCGTCAGACCTTGAATCCTCGAAGATGAGAAACCATCTACATTATTCGCGTTGTAGTCCACTTCATAGGCTGCCCAAACGTCTGGCGGAACCAGATCTTCGACGGCAGCGTAGAATTCAGGCCACGTATCGAAAAGTCCCTCCGTCGCTTCCGCAGCGGTGAGTCCCCCTCTCAGGTCCGCATCGCGTCGATAGAAGCCCGTCGAAACATTGACGATGTAGCCAACGCCTCCGCTCGATCCCCCAATGGAAGTCGTCGCAAAGTTGTTGACCGTTTCGAACCAATTGAATCGGGCGGACAACCTGTCCTCCAAGAAACTAAACGTGAATCCATAGTCTTTGGTCTCCCCAACAGGATTGGCGATCAGCTGATTCTTCGCATCCCTGCGAATGCCAGCTGGCTCGAAATTCTCGGATTCGTTGTAATGAATGGATATCTTCGCGCCGCCAGGAAGCTCGAGCGGCAAGTGCGCCACAACGCTCTTCGTCAGCGTATCCTCTTCGACTACAGTGGACGGGTCCGAGCGCAGAGCAAATCCAGCAGGATCCAACTCGCCGCTGGGCAGGCGCTGCGTGGGGTTGAGTCCCACTCGCTCGAAATTCTTTGCCTCGTCGCGACGCCAGCCGATCAAGCCCACAACCGCGCCATCGAGAAAGTGACTCTGCCAACTAGCGGCCTGCGACTCGATTTCCCGCAGAGTGCGGTTTCCGTTCCAAAGCGTATTTTCGGTGATGAACTCATTGACGAAACCGACGCTTCCGTCGCCATTGATGACGGGCGGCCTCGTATTGTAATGCGTTTTATAGACCTCGCCTTCCTTAGGAAATCCAGCATCGATATAGTTGCTTATGCGAACATCGCCGAAACTCTGAATCGATGGATCCAGCAGAGAGTCCGTAACGTAATAAATCGACGGTACGAGGATACGTCCCTGAGCCTTGCTCGCGAACAATATGTCCGAGACGTCGGTGGCAGAAGAGGCGTCTCCCCAAGTAAGTTGATGATTCCGGATATCCGTATCGATCTCTTGCTCATTATAGAGACCAGTGAAGACATGTCGGCCTGCGTGCCTCCAAAATCCCTCCTTCTCAGTGAAGTCCATTTCGGCGAAAGCGGTAAGCCGCGTCGCGTCGCGTTCGATGATCGTCGTTCTCTGCGGCGTACCGCGATTGCGGATGGCCACTCTACCGATATTGGGATTGGGCTCTTGATTCGACAGATGCGTGTTCATGTCGACCCAAAGGTCCAAAGCCGCGCCATTACTACCCGAGCCGCTATCGAACGGCAGTCGAGCGTAATTCTCGTAAGTCTGCGAGTCCAAGGCTAGCTCGATCCCCGCCTTGCCTTCAAGGAAGGTTTGCTCAAGCGCGACGTTGGTAGCGTCGAAATCGGATTCCACGAAATTCAAGGTACCGGCAAGCGACATGTCGCGATTATCGAATATCCGCGTATCGTTGATCGTTCCGCCAGTAAATCCTGGATACAATCCCCTGACAACGGGCGACCGGGAGCCGATAGTATCGTAGCGGGCTAGAAAACCGGGATCCCGCCCATTGACCCAAACAACGCGACCCATGGAACCTGCAATACTCGAATGGCTGGCCAAGCCAATGGAAGGCGTCTGGGCATCCGTAGTCCTATAAACCAAGGGCATTTGAATCGTAATATAGTCTCCCACCGGCGCGGGAACTCGATTGAAGTCCGCTCCCCATTGCGTATTCACAGTCAACTTTGGGGACCAGCTTCCATCGTCCCAATAGGCAGGCAATGTACTTCCCGTAATGGACTCGATAGAACTGCGACTCGGGAGCGAAAACCAGTTCGATATCCCTTCCGCTGGCGGGATGAGACTCGGGGGAATGCCTTGGATCGAGCCATCCTCGAAGTTGCCTCGAACGACGGTTCTATCGAGAAACTCGGAGGCTTCATTCTTGGAAAGCACGCCTTCGAATGCCAAATAGAAACGCTCGTCCTCTTCATAGGTAGGACGCTGCTGGTATTCAGTCTCCTCGTTCAGCAACGAGAACCGAACCGCAAGCCGATCCTCGACAAGCACTTTGTTGTAGTCGAAGGTGAAGCGATGGGATCCTCGTTCCCCGATCCGAAAGCCGAGCTCGCCGAAGTTTCGTCCCAGCGAAGCGCTTTGCACCGAGTTGTTAATTACCCCACCCGGTTCTCCAATTCCAAAGAGCAAGGAGTTCGGTCCGCGATTGATCGTTATGCGATCGCTGTTGTAGGTATCGAAAGGGATATCGGTCAGAAAGTACCCACGAGTCAACGACGCCTTCGCCAACCCACGAACACGCTGAGAGTTCTGGGGCGCTCGTTGCTGTTCTGACGGATTGGCGCGCCCACCCGAAAATCCCGGATCAGCGAAATTGCCCTGCACCCCACTCACTTCGGTATTGGGAGCGTAGGAGAGGATGCTCGCGCCATCGGTCGCGCCAAGGTCATCGAAGATTTCTTCGGTGATAATGGATACAGCGGAACCGACATCGCGAAGGTTTGTTTTGATACGAGTGCCCGCCAAGGTGGACGTCGCTCGATAGCCTTCATTGTCTCCAGCAGCGACACTGAATGGACTGAGTTCATAAACCTCTTCGCCATTTTCCTGAGCGAGAGAGGCGGCGAGCGGCAACAAGGTTGCCGCGCAAATACAACGGAGTTTGCGTGTGGTCATTTGATTCAAGGGATAAGGTTCGAAACGGATCGGGCGTCGAAGGGGCATGAGATGTCGTGCCGGAGTTCAGCGCCTTTCGAAAATCAATATCGAAAACTCTCGAACACTTAAAAAGGCATTCGCCCCTGAAACAGTTCAGAAGCGGCAATTGGCCACCTTAAACGATCAAGCATCGGTCGAATTCCCGTTGCGGACTCAACAAGAACCGCGGCTAAGCGCGAATCAGTTACGCTCCGCCACTAGGAACTTCACCGTTTTCGAATCCCGACCGCTCTTCAGCCAAGCCTCGAGCCTCGCATCGCCCTGCCGCAAATCGACCGACTCGAACACGCAACTCGTGGCTCCAGGGGAAATCGCTTGGGATACCTGGACCGTTCCCACTCTCACATGGGCCGTATAATCTTCCTTAGCTGGGTCGAACTTCAATGTGAAACGGTATTCGCCGCCCTGTGACACTCTCACGCTCCAGAAAGGAAGGCGGGTCATTTTCTGCAAATCGAAGGCGCTCAGCTGGGTTGGATTCTCCTCCGGAGCGCCCAAATAAATACGCTGCGGATCCCAGTAATTCAGTTCGGCTGTCACATCGCGATACCAGTTTTCATAGGACTCCAGCATGGATTCGACTCGTTGCGGGTTCGCAGCGGCTATATCCTCGATTTCGTAAGGATCGTTTTCGAGGTCGTAGAGCTCTACGAGCTCGAGCTGCTCCGCGATATCGTACTCGCCGATATCCAAGAGCTGATCACGTGGATTTGGGAATGGCTGAACGAGTTTGTAGCGCTGCGAACGGGCCGCGAAGTGGCTATACATGAGCGGCTCGTGATTCGCATTGTGCTGGAAGAACAGCATTCGATCCAGCCACTGCGTATTCGCATCCGTGAGAAGCGGAAGCAGGCTGACGCCATCGATCGCTCGATCGCGCTCCGACAGTTCTACGCCGCACGCGTCCAGCAAAGTCGGCAGCAAATCGATATGGGCGGCAATTTCATCGAGCTTTAGGCCTGCTGCGATTCTTTGCGGCCATCGAATAAGAAACGGCACTCGAATACCGCCTTCGTAGATGCTGGATTTCGTTCCCCGGAGTCCCGAGTTATAGCGATCTGGATACCGATCGTTTTTCTGACGGGAGGTTCGCGGACCGTTGTCGGACAAGAAGATCACGATCGTATTGTCTTCCAATTCCAGTTCCTTTAGACGCTTCGAGAGATACCCGACATTCTCATCGATATTGGCGATCATGCCATAAGTCTTGGCATTAACTTCGTTTACCCCGTATTTGCGGTACGGTCTCACATACTTTTCGTCTACTTGCAGAGGCAGGTGCGGAAGATTGGTCGCTAAATAAATAAAGAAAGGTTCCTCTTTCTGGCGTTCCGCGAAGTCCATCGCCTCGCGGAAGAAGATATCATTGCAATAGCCCTCGTATTTCTTGGGCTCGTTGTTGAGCTGCAAAATCGGATCGAAGTAGGTATTGCCCGGAGGATCGCCCGCCTGCCCTATTCCACCGGCGGTATGGTGAAGGCATTCCTCGAAACCCATGTCCGAAGGGCGAACCGGGTAGTTGTCCCCTAAATGCCATTTGCCGAAAATACCCGTTCGGTAGCCTGCCGCTTTCAATTCTTCCGCAATCGTCTTCTCCGACTCGCGAATGATGCTACGGCCGAAGTTCACTTCCACCGCCCCCGTACGCTCCGGGTAACGCCCTGTAAGTAGAGCCGCCCGCGCTGGCGTGCAAAGCGGCTGCACATAGAAATTCGTAAATTCCGCGCTTTCTTCGGCTAGTCGATCGAGATGCGGCGTTTTGAGCTCAGCATTCCCATGAAACCCGACATCGCCATAGCCCTGATCGTCGGTCATGATGAGAACGACATTGGGACGCTCCGCTTCGACAATAAAAAGGGATAATACGAAAGCGCCAAGGAAGTGAACCATACGAAACATCGGGTACAGTATAGTTTAAGCGAACAGCAATTCAACAATCCATTCGCCCTATTCCCTACCCCAACCTCTCTATAGAAATTGTAGAAGACATTCTGCGATGAATCAGTTCAGCGACAGCGTTCCATCCCGACTTTTCCATGGAATCGACTTCTCGGTAACAAAACGGCAACGCAAAGAGCATCGAATCGCTGCATGGATACGAAGCTCTTAGGAACCCTAGACGCCGGGGAGCAGTAGCCGATCAAGGGGCTGCGAATACAACAACCGTCACGCTCAACCCATCGACCGACAGCCAATCTCCGGAGCGGCTCTATTTCAGAAGGATTAGCTAAGATTAAGGTAGGGGAACGGAGAACAATGTCGTGAAAACGTATTCCGAGCCGAGCGCGAAAAGCAGAGCCATTTGAGCGACTGAAAAGAGTTTGGATCGTTGCCAACCCGACAGCGTAGCTCCCAATAGAAAAAGCGCCGGCGTCGTCACCAATCCGTAAGGCAGGCCGAATTGCAAACAGCCGACGTAAAGGACCATGATAAAGGCTGCCATCAACGCTATCATGCTTTCGCCCGCGCCGCTTTTCGAGGACTCGCCTGGATTACGAAGACTGCCGACCCCGATGAAGACCCCAAGGCCGACAACGATTGCGATCACCCAATTCGGGAAGTTGGGAAGATTCGGCGGATCTTCTGACTCAAGCCCTCCCAGGTCTCGCTTCTTATCGCTCAGGTATTCGGTCAATTCCTCTCCTTTTCGAAAGGCGATTCCAATGGACTGCTGCTCGAGTTCGGCCATCACAGTCGGATCCTGCATGGCTCTCTCGAAAATGCCTGACAAGGTTTCCACCACAGGTTGCGGCACGCCCTTCGGAGCCAGCCAATAATAGGCATTGCCCGAATAAATAGGAATACCTTGCTCGGTGGCCGTTGGGATATCCTTGTAAAAGCGACTGCGCTCGCCGTCCAATACCGCGATCGCCTTGATGTTCTGGTCCGCAGGCGTTCCTTCAGAGGCCCGATAGCCGGTG
>Ga0066825_10000053_pt1 | contig 45351 bp, 40 predicted proteins | sample ETNtaG_6_FD_65608 | JGI IMG/M metagenome (GOLD analysis project Ga0066825, IMG submission 65608) | Marine microbial and viral communities from oxygen minimum zone, Eastern Pacific Ocean - ETNP201306SV45 | ecosystem: Environmental > Aquatic > Marine > Oceanic | place: Pacific Ocean: Eastern...
AGGCTCAATTCTCCTTCCTTCTGGACCTTGCTTGATCCCTCTCGGAAGAAATTCCGGGTAAATTGAAACCTTGTTGGGAGCGATCATAACATGAAATTCGATTCCACGATCGCTTAGCCATTGGTTCCACTCTCTAAAGTAGGTCTCGAGCCTATCCAATTCGTCTGCACTGAATCGCACGGCTCCCTTGAAATCGAGAATCGTATCTTCAAGGCCACCTCCCGAAAAGTAATGCCAGTTGTCTACGCCTCGAATCGCCTTCCTCGTTCCCGAGCTCGACAATCCAAGCTCGAAAAGGACCTGCCGATAGCTGCTAATCAAAATCGACCTCAACCCAAACCTATCGTCAAACCAGGCTTCGAACGCTTTAGCAAATTTCTCGTATTCAATAAACGAGGGCATCGGGGCTGCGGTTCGCTTTTCAGTCTCTCTAACGCGATTGGACTCGAACGGCATCAACACTAACGGCAAAAACAAGATCGCCAAAAAAGCGCACGCCCACGCGATATTAATCGCTCTACTGCCATTCGAACTGTCCCGGCCTTCAGTCATTTCAAAAACGAAAATAGAGAAATGGGCTGTAAGAACTGCTTGCCACTGCCGCCATGCAAACAGCGAGAAGCGCAAGCGCAGCAGCTCTGCCGACAAACACGCCGATCATAGAATTGCTTGAGGCCACCCATCGGCTCCAAACCTCTAAAGGAGCTCTGGAAGAGAAAAGAATAGCGAATACTAGGGCCAGATAGACTTCGAGTCCTATGATAAAGGAAGTTGATGCATCACTCGAAGCAACTCCCACGAGAGCTCCTGCGTACACGACCGCAAACTCTAGCGATTCCGCTCGAAACAGGATCCATCCAACGAATACAGCTAACAACAGGTATCCTCTCTGGAGAAAGGAAGGGAGTCGTTCGAGCAATGCCCCAAAGCCTAGTCGTTCAATTGCCAGAAACGCTCCATGATACAGTCCCCAAACGACGAAACTCCAACTAGCTCCATGCCAGAAGCCGCAAAGAACGAATACGAGAGCGAGATTCAACGCCACTCTAAATGGCGACTTCCGGTTGCCTCCCAAGGGAATGTACAAGTAATCCCGAAACCACCGAGACAGGGTCATGTGCCATCGTCTCCAAAAGTCTCGTACGCTCTTCGATTCATAAGGAAAGTCAAAGTTTTCCGGAAACCGAAAGCCAAACATCCGCCCGATGCCAATGGCCATGTCCGAGTAGCCAGAGAAATCGAAATACAGCTGCAATCCGTAGCAAATCAATCCGAGCCACGCCATTGAAACGCTGAGCGAACCCGGTCCAGCCTCGAAAGCCATATCGGCCGCAATCCCCAATGTATCGGCAATGAGGACCTTTTTCGACAATCCTCGAACGAAGCGGGCCACGCCTTCGTTGAAATCGCTCGCATCGCGTTTTCGATTCGTCAACTGCGCTTCGATTTCGGAATAGCGGACAATCGGTCCTGCAATCAACTGAGGAAACATCGACAGATAAAGCCCTACTCCTGCCAGACTGCGCTGGGCGTGACAATGGCCTCGATACACGTCAACAAGGTACGAAATCGCTTGAAAGGTGTAGAACGAAATACCGATCGGCATCGTTGGCCAAGCGTCGATCGAATCGACCAGCCAGCCGTTTTCGATGCCCAACAGATTCGCTCCACTTTCCAGCAGGAACTGGCCATACTTCAGTTTCGTTAACAAAAGCAAGTTAAGCCCCACACCGAGCCCCAAAATGCGAAACGCATTAGGCTGAGCCGATTCTACGGACCTGCCAATCGCCCAATTGCAGCCGATCGATCCCAGCAGAGCCAAAACGAAAATCGGTTCACCCCAAGCGTAGAATAGGAGACTCGCGCACAACAGCAGTCCATTCTGGCCCCGTCTCCCGCATGCGAAACTCGCCAGCAATACGAGCGGCAAGAATCCGAATAGAAAGATGGGCGAACTGAAGACCATGAATTCGCCACGCTAGACGTTGGGCGAGTTTCCCGTCCAGCGAGAAGCGCGAAAATCGCGGCCATTTCGGTCGGATTGGCAGATTCCTAGCCTTTCGGGGTTTTCGATGGTCTCACGCTCGATGGCAAGAAGCTCTCCGCAAGGAAATCGATCGCGCCTTGGGCGTCCGAGAGCACGTTTTCCATCTCTTCGTCCAAAGGGTTTTTCCATTCAGACTCGGCTAGAGAGAATACTTGGCCAAAATCTCCACTCATCCCATCGGTCTCCTGAACAAGCCCTTCGCTCGGGGCGCTCGTCACATCTCTTCCCCACTGAAAGGCGAGAGCAATCGCTACGCACGCCGCCACTCCCAAGATGATTTCCTTCCAAGGGCTCGATTCTGTCACCAACTGGGAGGAGGCTCCCAAGCTGTCGAGTATCCTGCGAGTCAATCGCTCGTCGCGCTCCTCAAATTCCCCTTCGCGCTCGCCTTGCAACGCGGACGTCAAACGACGCTCGTCTTCAAGATCCAACTGCAACCCGACGTCCTTGTCGCAAGCCCGCTGCAGCCACTTGGGCATTGGATTATCCGATACCGAATACCAACCAATCAGAATTCTTTGTATCCGTTTTTTCATGACCTTATCGAGTAAATCTTCTTCAATTGATTTCGAGCGCGAAAGAGCATCATCTTCACACTCGTCTGCGACTTATCCATGATAGACGCGATTTACCTGACAGACAAATCTTCCACGTATTTCAGCGTAAGCGCTTCTTGATACTCAGGCTTTAGGGATCTAGCAGCCTTCCATATGGAATCGCTAAAATCCGCTTGTTCCGCTGCGTCTGACGGGCTTTCGCTCCCATCGATGATTTCGAATTCGAGCGGCTCCGCGTATCTAGCGCTTCGATAGTGATTATACACGGTACGACGGGCAATCGTGTACAGCCAAGAGCTGAAAGCATACTTGCTGTCGTAGCGGCTAAAGTACCGAAAAGCCTTCACAAAAGTATCTTGAGTCAAGTCCTCAGCATCTTGCTGGTTGTTCGTATAGCGACGAATGAACTGCAGGAGCTTAGGCTGATACTGCTGAACCAGGAGGGCAAAGGAGGTATCCGAGGGACTGGGAGCCTCTCCCTCGGGGTCGCCTGGAATAGGAGTTAAATCAGGCATATTGACTCGCTCAGCGTTTGTCACCGTTAACCATCACTCCCGACCGGCATTCGCCTTCGCATCCTCGCCTTCGCTCTTTTCAGATCCATCGTCAGTAATGACGCTGATCAAACGAATTATCTCCTCGGCAGGATAATCTAGGCTGATTGATACTTGATCGCCGCTGCTCGAAACATCGACGCTATTCATCAATCGATCCAAGCGTTCTCCACCCACTTCGGTGAAGGACGCCAAAGCCACAAGTCCCTTCGCAATACTTGCAAGGTGGCCCGAAACTTCCGGCCCTTCCGTTAACAAACGAATGCTGGAAACGAGATTCGAATCTTGTTCGCCCAACGCGATCTGACCGCCCTTCGCCTTTTGCAGCATCTTCGCCTGAGGGGGAACGCCATCGATCGCATCAATCCCATTCGCTGTCGCCATAAAGAAATATCCATCCACATCGGTCAATATCAGGTCCGAGTCGCTGTTTTCCAAATTCTCCAAACTGCCATCGACCACCGACAATGCTCGCTCGACTTGCTCGAACGATCGACTCGCCATCACCAAGCCATCGCTCGGAAAAGCGAGATACACCTCATTGCCGACCAGATAGGTAAGAAAATTCTTCCCCTCCAGCTTCTTGAAGCCGGTTTTGCCATCCTTTTCCATCTCCTGGCTGGCGATATAAGCATCGATCATCGGTCGAACCTTATCGCCCGTTCGAGCTACCAGTACGCACGCGCCATCCGATGCCAATCCCAGTTCCGCGCCATACGCCGTCAGTGAGTGAAGTTCTCCCAGCAGACCTTCCACGTCGAAGGACACCCCTGACCTACTCCCTCCAAATTCTTCTTCGAAGCTATGAACCAGAAACTTGCCAATTTTGGTCTCTTGGAGCGCCTTCATGTCGAGATGAGCCAGCCATCTCGCATCGCTAGCAACCTGCTTCCTATCCAGAGGTTCTGCGTGAGCAAGGACTGCGACAAATGCCGCCAGCGATATCTGTATTGATCGAATCATAGACCGAATCTCTCTTCCTGTTCGGCTATACACATCCCTAAGCTGGGAGGTTACAGGAATCGAGCGTCTTTTTCCGATCGATCGAGGAGTCTACTCGGGCCACTCGAACAGGAGACTCCTCTAAAACGATCGAAATGAGCGTTTTCGCCTGGGCTAACGTTCGCCTTTTTCGTTGGGAATGACCACTCCATCGCTGGTTACGACAATGCCATTCGCTAACGTGATGTCCGGATCCTCAAGCGGCTCCTGGTAGTGCTTTCGCAATCTCTCAAGCTCTTTCTCCAAAGCCTTCCGTATGCCAGCGTACTCGACCTTGCTGTGGACGCTTTCGAGTTCGTTGGGATCGGCATCGAGATCGAAGAGCTCCCATTCGTCCGTCATGTAGTAATTGATCAGCTTGTGGCGTCCATTGGTGACGCCACGATGACGCGCAACGTCATGAGCCCCTGGATACTCGTAATAATGATAGTAAAACGTCTTTCGCCAATCCCGGGGCGTTTTTCCTTCAAGTAATGGCACTAGGCTTTCGCCCTGCATGTCGCTCGGAATCCGGTGTCCCGCCATTTCTAGAAACGTCTGGGCGAAGTCTAAATTGGATACGATTTCATCTCGCGCGGAACCCGCTTCCACGCGTCCAGGCCATCGGACGAGCAAGGGCGTCTTGAGGGATTCCTCGTACATCCATCGCTTGTCGAACCAGCCATGCTCGCCAAGGTACCAACCTTGATCGGACGAGTAGACGACCACCGTATTTTCCGTCAATCCAGCCTCATCCAAATAGTCGAGGACTTCGCCAATGCCATCGTCGACGGATTTCACGCAGCGTAGGTAATCCTTAACGTAGCGTTGATACTTCCATTGCAGGATCTCTCGCTCGCTCATGCCGTCTCGCGCTTCCAGAAACGCAGCGTTCTTGGAATCGTAAGCCGCGTTCCAAAGCTCAAGCTGATCATCCGTCAAATTTTTCGGAGCGACCAGCTTGAGATCCGAATCTCTCATATTTCGCCGAATCTCCATGTACTGCTTAGCAGCGGGCGATGCTCGATTCGCATAGTCATCGTAAAGCGTTTCCGGCTCCGGAATCGTGACATCGTCCAGCCAGTTCAAATACTTGGGAGCGGGCTGCCAGTCGCGATGCGGCGCCTTGTGCTGATACATCAACAAGAACGGCTTCTCGCTATCGCGACCTTCCCTAAGCCAATCGAGAGTCTTTTCCGTAATGATCTCAGTCGTGTATCCAATATGCTCTCTCACGACCACTTCCCCCGAATCGTCCACAGTCTTCATGGGAGGATTGTAGTAAGGGCCTTGCCCTATCAGCACATCGAAATAGTCATAGCCAACCGGCGTTGACGCCAAATGCCACTTGCCGACGACTGCAGTCTGGTAGCCAGCCGATTGGAGCAATTTGGGAAAGGTCTGTTGACTGCCATCGAACCGAATGCCGTTTCGATAGAATCCATTGAGATGGCTATACTTTCCGGTTTGGATTACAGCTCGACTAGGACCGCATATCGAGTTCGTGACGTAGCATCGAGTGAAACGCATACCCTCGTTCGCGATCCGGTCCATATTTGGAGTCGATATCTTCGTGGGATCGTAGGCGCTCAAGGCTTGTTCGCAGTGATCGTCCGTGAAGATGAATAGTATATTGGGGCGCTTGGCTTCGCAATGAGCAGCAAGAGCGAACGAAACGAGAAGGAATAAATAGAAACGATAGCGACTGCTCATAGGAGCGCAATTATGGCGCGCCTGAAGCAAAGGATGCTATCGTTTTCAGCTCAATTGCAGATCGCCCTGTCGCAATTTCAGCAATCGGGACTCAAAGCCTCGAGCGAATTAGTCCATTCGGACGGAAGCAGACGCTTCCCTGCAAGTTTAAAGCGCTTTTGAAACGAAGCCTTATTTTTAATGATTCCAAATTTCTCTTGATATTTAGAATTATTCCAGTTTCTTGTTGATATTGAGATCGATTCTTATTTAGTCCCCACGCAAACAACGCCATGAACCACCTATCAACAACGGAGACGCTCAACCGAAAGCTCGCTCAAGCGGGACTTCGTTCGACGCGTCAGCGTGAAGTCGTCTACAACGCCATCCTCTCCAAACGAGATCACCCGACGGCTGACGAGATCTTCGCTCGCGTCAAACAGGACACACCAACCATTTCTCTAGCAACGGTTTACAACTGTTTAGACACTCTCGTACACTGCGATTTGGTCAAGCAAGTCCATCTCGAGCGCGAGTCTACGCGCTACTGCCCCAATCTATCCGAGCACGCCCACTTTCACGACAACGACACGGGAGAGATATTCGACATTCAACTGGATGCCGAAGCGCTGGAAAAGCTTTCCAGCCTGCTCCCAGAGAACTTCGAGCCGAGCTCGATCGACATCACTTTCCGCGGAAAAACCAACGACGAAACGAATTCGTCCACCGTTCCCGCATTTGAAATTCAAGAAACGCGCAAATGAACGCCACACTCGAAATCAAGAACCTAAACGTTAGCATCGGCGACAAGCAGATCATCAAAGACTTCAGCCTGACCATTCCTAAGGGCGAAGTCCACGCGATCATGGGACCGAACGGTACCGGTAAAAGCACGCTTTCCAAGGCGCTCGCAGGACACCCAGACTACGAGATTACCAGCGGCGACGCCTTAATCGACGGCGAGTCCATTCTCGATCTCGAGGTCGACGAGCGCTCGCGAGCAGGACTCTTCCTCGCTTTCCAATATCCCATGGAGATACCCGGCGTATCCATCGCCAACTTCATCCGCGCCGCTCGCAACGCCCGCCTCCCTGAAGGCGAAGAGCTGAACGCGCCCGCTTACTACAAGGAGCTCTACGAAAAGATGGATATGCTGAAGATCGATCGCAAATTCACCTCGCGCTCGGTCAATGACGGCTTTTCCGGAGGCGAGAAGAAACGCTGCGAGATCCTGCAAATGGCCATGCTCATGCCGAAGTACGCTATCCTCGACGAAACCGACTCCGGTCTGGATATCGACGCCCTGAAAGTCGTTTCGGACGGCGTCAATGCCCTTCGCGGTCCAGAGATGGGAGCCTTGGTCATCACTCACTACCAACGCTTGCTCAACTACATCGTTCCTGACGCGGTGCACGTCATGTACGACGGTCGCATCGTTAAGAGCGGCGGCAAAGAACTTGCCCTCGAACTCGAGAGCAAGGGCTACGATTGGGTCAAGGAGATCGCAAACGCAGCGGCCTAAACTACGAGCAACCAAAATTCGATGTCTACACAGGCTACACAACTTGAGATCGATCGGGACAAGGGAGACTTCAAATACGAAGAATCCCACAAGTACGACGCAGGCGTCGGCTTGACCGAGAAAACGATCGACTACATCTGCGACGTCAAAGGCGAAGACGATTGGATTCGAAACTTCCGCAAACGCGCCCTTGACGTGTTCGAGAGCAAGCCCATGCCTACGCATTGGGCCACCAAGGATCTCGAGAATATCGACTTCGACAAGATCCGCTACTATCTCGCAGGCGACCAGCGAGCCAAGAAGAGCTGGGACGACGTTCCCGACGAAGTGAAAGAGACCTTCGAGCGCCTCGGCATTCCAGAGAACGAGCGTAAGTTCCTCGCCGGCGTAGAAGCGCAGTTCGATTCCGAAGCTGCGTATTCGAATATCAAAGACGCAGTCGCTAAGGATGGCGTCATTTTCATGGGCAGCACCGAAGGTTTGCTCAAGCACCCGGAGATTTTCCGCAAGTGGTTCGGCAAGGTAATCCCCACCGGCGACAATAAATTCTCCGCATTGAACAGCGCCGTCTTCTCAGGGGGGTCCTTCATCTACGTGCCGCCTGGCGTCAAGGTCAGCCACCCCTTGCAAGCCTACTTCCGCATCAACGCCGAGAATTTCGGCCAGTTCGAACGTACCTTGATAATTGCGGACGAAGGTTCCGAGGTCACTTACATGGAAGGCTGTACCGCTCCTAAGTTCGACACCGCTACCCTGCACAGCGCGGTTGTCGAATTGGTTGCGATGCCTGGAGCCAAAATCGAGTACATCACTGTTCAGAATTGGTCGAGCAACGTATTCAATCTCGTAACGAAACGCGCCGTCGCTCACGAAGACGCAGTGGTTAAATGGATCGACTGCAACATCGGTTCGCGTCTCACCATGAAGTATCCAGGCGTAGTCCTCAAAGGCCGCAAGGCCCGCGGCGAAGTGCTTAGCATCGCTCTCGCTAATGACGGCCAGCATCAAGACACAGGCGCGAAGATGATTCATGCCGCTGACGAGACCACCAGCAATGTCATTTCGAAGTCCATCAGCGTTGGCAAAGGCCGTTCGACTTACCGAGGCCAAGTCCACATGCCCAAGCACCTCAAAGGCTGCAAGAACAACACCGAGTGCGACGCTTTGCTGATCAATTCAGACTCCCGCACCGACACTTACCCGGCGATTACCGTGCGCGGAGACAAGAACTACGTGCAACACGAAGCATCCGTCAGCAAGGTATCCGCCGAGCAAATATTCTATATGCAACAGCGCGGCCTCAGCGAGGCTGAAGCAATGAGCCTAAGCGTCAACGGATTCGTCAATGACCTGACTCGCGAATTTCCAATGGAGTACAGCGTCGAACTAAAACGACTTATAGAACTCGAAATGGAAGGATCCGTTGGCTAGACGGAAGCGCCCATCATATCGAAATTCAGAACATCAAACGCTTTATTTCAAGTGAGCTCATTAACGGAAGAAATCCTAATGGAAGCCGAATCGGCTGAGAACGAATCGATCAGATCCGCATTCCAATCCCATATTGATGGGTTGGATACGAAACCTGCATGGTGGAAGACCTTTAAGAGCGAGGCCTTCGAAACCTTCGTCGAAACGCCCTTGCCTGCCCGCAATGACGAAAACTGGCGATTCGCCAATCGAAAAGGATTGGAAATCGACAGCTTCGACTTCGGCGCCAGCTCAGCGAATATCGACAGTCAAAAACTGATCGATTCCTCGAATTATACCGAAACCGAATCGGGCAAGCTAATCGTCGCGGACAACCAATCGATTCGCTTCGAAGAAGCGTCTCAGGAATTGCGCGACAAAGGCGTGATTTGGCAAAGCATCGAAACCGCCCTGATCGAGCGCGGCGATCTGCTAAAAGACTATTTCATGAAGCAGGACATCAATCTTGGTTCCGAAAAGTTCGCCCAATTGCATTCGGCATTCGTATCCAATGGAGCCCTTCTCTATATTCCTAAAGGGGTTGAAATCGAATCGTCTTTCTGCGTCTACAACTGGTCTAACGCAGCGCATGGCGCTATATTCCCCCACACGCTCGTCATCGCAGAGGAATATTCCAAAGTCCGTATCGTCGAAGCTCATCTTTCGGCCTCCGGCTCCCCTGCTCTCTCATGCGGGGTGACCCATCTCTTTGCCGGCGTGGGCGCCAAGATCGACTACACCTTGGTTCAGAACTTCAACGAGCAAACCCTCGGACTCCAAATCAACTCCAATATCGCGGGCCAAGATTCGGAAGTGAAGATGAACAGCGTTGTCATCGGAGGTCGCCAGTACCGATCGGAAACCCACGGTCAAATCAAGGGCGCAGGCGCCCACATAGACATGCGTTCCATGGCGCTCGCCGACAGCGGGCAGGAGATCGATCAACGAACCTTGCAAACCCACTCCGCGCCTCACGCCACATCCAATCTGCTCTTCAAGAATGCGCTCAAACAGGACGCTAAGACTATTTTCTCGGGACTGATCAAAGTCGACGAGGATGCTCAGCAAACCGATGCCTACCAGACCAATCGCAATTTGCTGCTAAGCTCGACAGCGGAAGCGAATTCGCTCCCAGGCCTGGAAATCGAAGCCAATGACGTGAAATGCAGTCACGGCGCGACAACGAGCGAAATTCAGGACGACGAGATTTTCTACATGCTCGCGCGGGGCATTACCAAGGAAACCGCTCAGGAACTGATCGTTTACGGTTTCTTCGAGGAAATTCTCGATTGCATCGAAGACGAGAAGCTCGCGGAAACGGCTCGCGACCTGATCCGGGCGAAATTCAAGGCCTAAACCCAAACCGCTTTTCTAGAGGAACGAAATGTCCGAAGAATCCCAGGAACGCAGCCTCACTCGCGAAGTCGAGGCGGTACAAATCCCCAGCGGCGATCGCATTGAACTTCCGGCTTTGACCAAAGTTCATATCACTCAGCAACTCGGGGGAAGCTACACGGTAATGACGCCCTATGGGCTCGCTCGCATCGACGGCAAGGACGCTGACGCCCTGGGCGCCGATCTGGCCGCTGAACAAGCCACCGCAGCCGAGGAGGCCAAGGAAGCGAAAACCGAACAGCCTACCGGCGAGGAACCTGACGAGGAAGCGATTTGGCAGCAGCTCAAAAACGTTTACGATCCTGAGATTCCAGTGAACATCGTAGATCTCGGACTCGTTTACAGCATGAACGTGGACCCGACCGATAACGGCGGGCATCGCGTGAACGTCCAGATGACCCTTACCGCTCCCGGTTGCGGGATGGGCCCTGCCATTGCCGAAGACGCGAAAAGCAAAGTAACTCTCGTACCTGGCGTCGACGACGCGGAGGTGAATCTGACCTGGGAACCCGCTTGGGATCAAAGCATGATCAGCGAAGAAGGTCGCATGATCCTCGGTCTCGTCTAGGCGAATCGCGAAATCAAACGTTTATCAATTTCGTGTATTTTCCTGGCTTAGCCTTGCGCCAGCGAATTTCACATTGAATTCCTAGCCAATCCGTACTTGCTAGGATACGTTTCAGATAAATCACCCAATTTCCATGCCTGAAAAAGACGAAAAGCCAGCAGATCCCCCTGTAGGATCGATGATTCAAAAGAAGTTCCTGGAGGAACGTAAGATCTTTCTCTGGGGAGAGGTTTCGGACGAATCCGCCAAAGATATCACCGAAAAGCTACTCTTCTTGGAAGCCGACAATCCCGGCAAGCCAATCACCTTCTACATCAATACGCCCGGTGGGTCCATTACTGCCGGCATGGCCATCTACGATACGATTAAGCTTCTCTCCTCAGAAGTTTCCGTAGTCGTAACGGGTATGGCCGCATCCATGGGATCGATTTTACTCTCCGCGCCCAAGAAGGGAAATCGCTATCTGTATCCGCATTCCTACGTCATGATCCACCAGCCTCTTATCGCTGGGCAGCTTCGCGGACCGGCGGTGGACATTCACATTCACGCGCAGTACCTCGAGCAACTGCGTTCGCGCCTCAACACCATCCTGGCAGACGCGTCGGGCCAACCGCTCGAAAAGATCGAACAGGACACCGACCGTGACTTCTACATGACGGCAGAAGAAGCGATCGAATACGGATTGGCCGACAAGATCATCGACGCCATCTAACGCTCTACCTGAGAATAGACTTTCAAACGAGCTTGCTTGTCGTTCGACGAGCAAGCTCGTTTTTTTGCAAGCTCAGCGAAAGGCCCATTGCCCCAATCGCCAGCCTGCCCAAACCGAGAGCAAGCAACAAACGACGCTCGCAATCGCATTGAGAAACGCGAGGCCCCAATTTCCATTTTGCATCAGCTTCAATGTCTGCAGACTAAAGGTGGAAAAAGTGGTGAATCCACCCATCATGCCTGCGCTCAGCAAGAGCGGCACGACGCTCTCGCCCCCCCAAGAAAAGCGCTCGAAGCCTGGCGCGGCAAAGCCAATGACGAAGGACCCCAAGGCATTCACGCAGAGAATAGCCAAAGGAAAATCCAACGATGCTTTGCGCTCGATCCAAACAACGGAGAGAAAGCGCAGGCTGCCCCCTAAGAAACTGCCTAAGCCAACCAATAGAGCGGCCTTAATCACGAATCGCCTCCCTCCAATCGCGGTTTCGCAAATGCATCGATCGATCTCGCTAGCGATTCCGCGAGCTTCTGGCGATACACCGGAGTATTCACGAGCAATGACTCTTTGGAATGAGAAAGAAAACCGCATTCCACAAGCGCTCCTGGACATTCGAGGGCTTTAAGCGCTTTGAACCGAGCTTTCTTGAATCCTCTATCGACGCGTTGCAAATCCTCGACCAAGCCTTTCTGAATGGCAAAGCCCAGTTCGAAGTTAAGGCGATCGAAGTCATTTCCCGGCCACGCATGAGAATCGTCGCCCGGACGATCGTCTCCCGTTGAGGCTGCGCCTGGCGGGGTTAGGACGTACGTTTCAAGCCCCATAGCTTCTTTATTGGCGGCCGCATTGAAATGGATACTGACGAACAACCCCGCCTTAGCTCGATTAGCTATGAGCGATCGTCCCTCCAAGGAAACCGGCCGGTCGTCGTATCGGGTCAGGATAACTTTGTAACCCAATTCCTCGAGCTCTTCCTTCAAGCGATTCGAAACGTCAAGATTCAGGTCCTTTTCCGAAACGTCCAAATCCTCGTTACGGGCCCCACTCTCCGACCCCCCGTGCCCCGGATCGATAGCGATCGTCTTCGAGCGCAAATCGCCACCGGCTTTCAGCATCGACGCGACAAGAACCGATTCGAAATCCGAATCGCTCAACGCGAATCCTCCCAGCTTACGCTTGAATGGCTCGTTCAGAAAAAGCGTTATTCCATCCAGGGTCGCTCGGCGGCTCGATTCCTCCAATATCAGTTCGCGTCCCAGGTCATTCCGAACGACCCAACGTTTATCATCCAATCGCTCTGCTATCGCCTCGACGAGCGATGCCTGTCGGGCGATTCCCGCGATCAAGGGAGCTTCCGGTTTCTCCGGCTCTATCGGCTCAACTGGTTTCGGTTCAGGCAAGGGCTCGGGCTTCGAAACGGGCTCCGGCTCCGCGACGGGAGCGATTGGCGGTTCCCTCGTTTCGCTCGCATCAGGCGCTTGCGTCGTTTGACAGGAACAGACGAGTAAGGAAAGAAATCCAAAGGCGAATGCGCGGAATCCAACCCAAGCAATTATCTTGCCTGTCTCCGACCCGCTCACCTTTTTCGCGCGCTCGCCCGCCCCTCAGTCCTTGTCTCCGACTTCGACTTCGGGCGCTGCCTCTTCGTCTTCGCCTTGATTGACCAAGTGGTGACTGTACTTTGGCTTGCGCTTGTTTGCCGGTAGTGGAGAAAGCATTACACTGATATTTCGCCCGACGAGCTTCGGCTGATTATCCGGAGTCGCCATATGGTCCATGTCCTTGATCGCTCGGGTAATCGTTTCGAATCCGACTTCCGTATGCGCCATTTCGCGACCGCGGAATGAAAGCGTCAGCTTAACCTTGTTGCCCTTGTCCAGAAATTCCTCGGCACGCCTGAGCTTGGTCATGAAGTCGTGAACGTCGACGCGAGGGCGAAACTTGACTTCCTTAGTCTTGCTCGAGCTTCCCTTGCTGTCCTTGTTCTTCTTCTGCTGCTCGTATACGTACTTGCCGAAGTCCATAATACGGCAAACAGGCGGCTTCGCTTGGCTTGCCACTTCCACCAAATCCAAGCCCGCTCCTTGCGCGATGGAAAGGGCTTCCTTTGTATCCATAACCCCGACTTGATTCCCATCGGGTCCGACAACTCTGATTTTAGGAACGCGAATTCTATGATTGCGTCGTATGCTTGCGAATGGATCTGGCTTTCTGGGCGGTCTCCGTTTACCTCGTGGTCTTGGCATTAAATCGGGTTAATTCTGTTTAATTGGATACTATAAAAAACAGCTTATCGTCCAAAAATACGGGCATATCAACTCTTTTCATTGAGTAGGAGCAAAAGTTAACGCGACGCCCATTCCGGTCTTAAACGCTGAAGCTTTCCCCACATGAACAACTGGAAGTCGCATTGGGATTGCTGAACTTGAATCCGCCGGAAATCAGCGCGTCGGAATAATCCAAATGAGTCCCCTTCAGGTAGAGAGCACTCTTGCTGTCTACGATTACCCGAGCGTCGCCAAAAGCTACAAGAATGTCCCCTTTGCGAGCGTCGGAAACGAACTTCATTTTGTAAGACAAACCATTGCAACCGCCTCCAGCGATCCCAACTCGCAGGAAGCTGGCGTCGCTTTCTCTGCTCATCAACGACTCGACCTTGTTGGCAGCATCTTCCGTAAGAGCAATCAAACGCTCGTCGCCTCGTCGCACCCCTTCAGGCAAATTTTCTTCCGACTCCACTTTCACTATGCCGGTACTATTTCTACGGCCGAACCCAAATCAAGCTAATCCGAACAGCTAAAGAACACACCTCCCAATGCGGATTACGCGGCCGAACGGCGTTTCGAGAGCTGGATAGCCAGTCGAATCGCGCGCAGAAAGCTCTGATGCGAGGCAACGCCCTGACCCGCAATATCGTAGCCTGTCCCATGGTCCGGGCTCGTGCGGGTATGCCGCAGCCCCAGGGTCACATTGACCGCTTTCTCGAAATCGACTGTCTTCAAGGGCGCCAGGCCTTGGTCGTGATACAGAGCGACTACCACATCGAACGCCCCATTCAATGCGCGGTGAAAGATGGTGTCGCCCGGCTGGCAATCGCTAAGACCAGGAATGGATTCGCGCAATTGCGCTATCAGAGGATTGAAGATTGCCCGCTCCTCATTGCCCAGCAAACCATCTTCGCCCGCATGCGGATTCAGACCACACACGCCGATGCGTGGATTTCGATGCCCCAATCGGGTAGCCAGGTCATGGGCTCGATCGATGGCCATCGTCAATTGAGCTTCCGTCAATTGATAAGCCACGGTTTGCAATGGAATGTGCCAGGTCGCAAGCACGACACGCAGCTTTTCCCCAATGAAACCCATTGTCGGCTCTCCATCCCAATGACTGGCGAAAAACTCGGTTTGGCCTGGGTGGCCAAAGCCCACCTCTGAGCATCGAGCCTTTGAAATAGGTCCTGTTGCCACGCCATCGAATTCGCCTAAAGCGCAACCGCGAGCTGCCCGCTCCATGGCTTCCAAAGCGATCTTCGAACTCTCGGCAGTCGGCTTGCCAGGTTCGCATCGAGCATTCGGCAATCCCACCTGAATGGCATTCACATCGAATTGGCAAACGTCGATGGCTTCCTCCAGCCAATACCCAGGGCCAATCAAGCTCAGCTCGGCTTCGTTCCCATCGAGCTCTTCAAGGCATTTGAGAATCAATTCGGGGCCCAAGCCAGCAGGATCTCCAGAAGTGATAGCGATTCGTTGCAATTCCATCCGTCTATTCGGTATTCACACTCTATCGGCGCGGTTGGGCGAATCCTCGACTTCCTTGCGAGAAAAACGAGAGAAAAGCCCGACATTCCTCAAACGCCGAAAAACGTTCTTCGGTTTCCATTTTCGCTGCCGACTCTTTGAGCTTGCCTCGCTGGCCATAGAGTTCGGCGTAGCAGTTCTTCAACGACTTAATCGCATCTCGACTGTGACCTCGCCTTCGCAGACCAACCAGGTTCAACCCAAATAGGCTGTTGCGCTCGGCGAACATAGTAAACGGAGGCACATCCACCGTAGCCGTCGCATGGCCTCCGCACATCGTTCCTTCTCCAATTCGGCAAAACTGGTGTACTCCTACGCCACCGCCCAGGAAAGCGTTGTCCCCCACTGTCACGAAGCCCCCGAGAAGACAGTTATTCGCGACCACAACTCGATTTCCAATACAACTGTCATGCCCCAAATGCGTATTGGCCATCAGAAAGCAATCCTCCCCTACGGCAGTCGATTTTCCCTCCGCGGTTGCCCGATTGATCGTCGAACCTTCTCGAATAACGCTTCTGTCTCCAATGCTCGCATACGTTTCGGTTTTTGGGTCGAAACCCAAATCCTGCGGCAGCCCCGCGATCACGCAGAAACTCTCGATCGTCACTGACTCTCCAATTCGAGTTCCCCTTTTCAAAATCGCGTGGCTAGCGATTCGAGAGCCGTTTCCTATGGAAACTCCCTCCTCTACAATCGCATAAGGGCCGATTTCCACCGCCTCGCCAATCCGGGCGTCCGAAGCCACTATCGCCGTTTCGTGAATCATGGTCTATCCAAGGAAGTTCATTTGAGAGTCCTTGATCAAATCGAAGGTCTTGAGAGTGCGGACGAATTGCAAAAGCTGGGATTTAGGGTAGACCTGCCGCGTATCCACGCGATCGATAATATCCAACAGCATCGTCTTAAACGACAGAATCCCATCCACTCCCTTTTCCTTCAAGGCCGCAACGATCCGAGCCCGATACGCCTCTTGCATAGGGAAAACGGGCGCGACGAGTATCCGTTTAGGAAACTCGGTCTCTCCCAGTTCGCGCCAATGCTCGAATTCGAACCACTTTTCCACCTTTTTGAGAACATTGGATTCCAAATACTTAACCACGTCTGCACCATTCGTCATGCTGGCAAGAGCTGCTTTTTCGCCGTGCCACCCGCGAACGCAAACGACAGCGCTTCGCAAATGCCGGAGTTCGCTCGAGAAAAGAAGGAAGTCGGGGTCCCGATCTCCCTCCAAATGCTTCATATTCCTGATGTAGAGATCAATCCCCTCTTCGCTAACCGAGCGTTTGCTTTGGGTCCGCCCCTTCCGCAAAGGCGTCGTTACGAAACCGTTCAGTTCGAGATACTCTCTGGCTATCCACTCGTCCATGCGATCAGGTCGAGAGGCTCAGTCAACCGCTCCGAGTTCCCTCCAAATACGGTCTACCACCGCAAGATCGACATCGTCCTTAGTCGCTGCAGTTCCAATGGATTCCATCACTACGAACCGAATGGAACCCGCGCGGACCTTCTTGTCCTTGCCCATCGCCTGAAAGAGAGCCTCAGTCGATAGAGGAGAACGCAATCGTGTTGGGAGAGCATGAGCTTCCATCGCCTTTTCGACACGTTCGACATCCGAACTCTCTATGTATCCATAATGCTGACTCAGCATAGCTGCAGCAACGAATCCCACCGATATCGCTTCGCCATGCAAGTACTCGCCGTATCCCGCTACGTTCTCGATAGCGTGCCCGAAAGTATGCCCTAAATTCAAAAGCGCCCTACCGCCCGACCTGGAAAGTTCTTTCTCGTCGGCATTCACTACATCCGCCTTGGTTTGGCAGTTGCGGCGCACCACATTCGTTAGACGTTCATCCTTCCAATCGGTCAAAGGCTCCGCTTCCAGCATTTCGAAAAGCTCTCGATCCGCAAGCATGCCGTATTTAATCACTTCCGCCATGCCTGCAGCGAATTCTCTCGACGGCAAGGTCTTCAAGTTATCCAAGTCCTCGTACACGGCGATCGGCTGATGGAATGCGCCCACCAGATTCTTGCCTGCCGCGATATTGATGCCAGTCTTCCCCCCCACCGAACTATCTACCATCGACAGCAGTGTAGTGGGTACCTGGATAAAACGGATGCCTCGAAGCCAGGAAGCTGCCGCATAGCCCGTAAGATCGCCTATCACGCCACCCCCGACCGCGACGGCAACGCCGCCTCGGTCCAAACCCGAAGCCGCGAAGAAATCGAGCGTCGACTCGAATTGCCCCATGCTCTTGCTGGTTTCGCCCGAAGGAGCTTCCAATACGGGAAGGTCCCGCAAAGCCGAATCGAAAAATCGCGGCAAGGCCTTTCGCACGGATCGATCGGTTACTACCGCAATGCGCGATCCTTCGCTACGAAGCGAATCGATATGCTTTGCCAAAGACGACTCCAGGCCGCGTCCAATATAAATTGGATACGACTCCTTTGCGGTCGTCACGTCAATGGTGACGAGATTAGGTAATCCAGTATTCAAATCGAGGAGGAGGTTTGCAGGCTAGTTGACCGAAACTCGGCTGGCGAAGCTCGTATCCTTGGCTCCAAGACCAAGTTGCTCCGAATAAGCCAGTATCTTCAACCCCTCTGGCAGAGGCGCAAACCCATTTTTCGTGCGATGGGCATTGATTCGCTCGCGCATCATCGCATCCAGCAAAACGGGATTGTCGGAGAGCAGAACGATTGGCTCGGACACGGTATAGAGGGAATTGAAAATCGGTCCTCCAACATATTGAAAACGTTGCAGACTCGCGATATTCAAGGCCCATGTTTCTCTAAGCTCTGGCACAGCCCCCATTTCCGCAACCGCTACCGGCGCAGAAGCAGGGCTTCTCAGAAAACGCATCGTATTGCTCGCGTTCCATAATGTGGCATTCATCAACGCTCCATTTATGCCTAAGGTCGGATGATCCGAATAGCAGGGAAGATTTACCCAGAAATCGACCTCATGCATCAATGGCATCGGCAAGTAGCTTTTACGATCCCGTTTCTCATCCTTGCCGCCAATGGCGTTCTCCTCATCGATATTTACCCAATACTCAGAGGATTGGCTCGGGAGCGGATCATCATAAAACCAACGCTCGTCGTAGTACTCGCCGCTATCCAGCGAACGAACGAACACTTGATTGAAGTACATGGAGCGCTTGCTCAAGGGCGGCAGAAATCCAGACTCCCGCAACATCCGGCCATTCAATCCGATAATGAAAATATCCGAGCGTTTATAGCCGCGTTTGGTCAAAGACGTGACCACTGCTTCCACTAAGTTTTCCGGAGTGCTGAGGCCTGGACCGGAATTGCTGTAGACCTTGAGCCCTACCTTGCCTTTAGGACCGGGAGCGAACGAGCGTTTCAGCGAACGCTCGTAGATCCCCAACAAGTTTTCCACCGCGACTTGATAGTTTCGCCGATCGAAGGACTCGACCTGATACTCGAACACCTGATTCGACGGTTCAGGAACCTCCTGGAATTCGCCGATCAGATTCTGGCCGAACGCAACGTCCAGATTCAACGCCGCCACGCAAAGCAGTCCCAGAGTCAGCTCTCCTTTAAAGAAGCGTATAAGTTTGGATCGAATGTCAGGCATTGAAATCACGCTCAATCGTCGGTTTCCTAAGAATATTGACGCTTACACATTGCGGGAGATTTCACGATTCATCAAGTCTGAGCTCGCATTTCGTCGACTCAGCCTTTTCTGCCCCACAATTAGTTTGTAAACGCATCCCCTTCCTCCCTAGAAGTATACGGGTTCGATCTTAAGGATTAAAGCCAGAGGGTCGATGCTGCGTAACTTCGCCGTTCTCCTTCCGGATGCTTTTAAATATTCGCATATCCAAGCTCTTCGCAATCGTTGCCTCCTGTCTGCTCGCGTCTTTCGTTCTGACCGGCTGCGCATCGCGTGAAGAACGTATCAGCAAAGCCTTGAACAAGGCCGATTTGGCTCGTCAGAAAAACGAACTCGCAGAAGCCCTTTCTATTCTGGGAAAGGCGGCGATGAAAATTCCCGACAGCGCCGCCCTGCACGAAGCGATCGCCAACACCCGCCTGGAAAACGACGATCCCCAGAACGCCGCTATATCCTTCGCTAAGGCGATCGAGTTGGATGCGACGCGACAAAGACTGTGGATTCGCATAGCCGACATCCGCGACAAGCTGGGCGAAAACGAAGCGGCGACAAACGCGCTCGAAAACTATTTGGACGCCTTTCCCAACGACTTCCTCGCATGGAAGAATATTGCCCGTCTGAAAGAGCAAGGCGGGGACCAGGACGGGGCGATCAAAGCCATTCTCGAATGGAATCGAATCCGCCCTTCCGCTGCCCCAGCCCTTAAGCTTGGCGAACTTTTCAAGCAAAGCGGCAACTACGCTCAAGCCCGATCCTGGATATCGCAGGCAGCCGCCTATACCAACGATTCAGGCGCTCAAGGCGCGCTCGCGGCGCTTATCGAACTCGAAATCAGTCTCCAGCAATACCTGCCCGCCTCCACCTGGCTTGACCAATACGACGCCCGTTACGGAAGCGGCAATACCGATCCGCGCATCGCTTCGGCGAGAGAGACAATCGGTAAATGGCGCCAAGCCCAAGAGGAAATCGCGGCCGCGGCAGCCCGCCTCGAAGAAAAGCGGCTCCAACTGGAACGACAAGCTCTAGAGGCCCAACAACGCGAAGAGGAAGCCAGGAAAGAGCGGGAAGCGTTGCTTGCCGAGCAGGCTCGGATAGCCGAAGAGGCCTTGGCCAACGCTCAATCGAACGTGGACTCTCCATCTGAAACCCTCGATGAGCCCGTAACAGGCAATGACGATCCCGTCTTCCTGACAGACGATCCACGCCCTGCCGCTTCTACTGACCTTCCCGAAAGCGACTATCTAGCCTCTGCCCGTGAAGCAGTCGCAGCCGAAGATTACACGACCGCTGTCGATCTCTACTGGCGCGCTCTGGGACCCGATTCGGAAAACGCGGAGATCTGGTACGAACTGTCTGGCCTCTATGTAGAAACGCGCAATTGGCTCGATGCGGAAGCCTGCATTCTCGAAGCGAAGCGAAGAGCGCCTCGTTCGGCTCCCATTGCCGCCCGCTATTTGTCTGTAATCGCCCAAACGCAGACTCTGACTCGAGTCGCCCAGGAAGCCCAAGCGCTGATCAATTTGTTCCCCCGTGACGCCTCCCTCCCCTTGACCCTGGCCCGAGCGCTGAGAGCAGCCAATGCCCCGCGATCTCGGATCGCGGACGCCTATCAGGACTTCCTCGGCAAAGCATCTTCGGGGGACGAAGGCTTCGAAGAAGCCTCCGAATACGTGAACGGTAGCGGCCTCTAGGCGATTCGATAACCATTTTCGACGCTCTCGCATGCCAGCAATCAAGCCGAGCAGTATTCGCGATCTCAAGGATCGTATCGGTATCTACGACGTGGTCGCTCGCGAAGTGACCCTCAAACGAGCAGGTTCTAACTACAAAGGGCTCAGTCCCTTCACCAACGAAAAGACCCCATCGTTTTTCATTTCCCCTGACAAAGGAATCTACAAGTGCTTTTCCACCGGAGCCGCTGGCGACATCATTAGTTTCGTCATGGAAACGGAACGGCTTTCCTTCGTCGAAGCCGTCGAAACGCTGGCCCAGCGCTTCAATGTAGAGTTGGAATACGAGGAAGGGGGTAGACCTCGAGAGGATCGCTCCTTGCGGCAAGAGCTGTTCGATCTTCATGAATTCGTGGCCGACTACTTCCATGAGGCGTTCAAAGCCGACAACGATGCCGGTTCGTGGATTCGCGACTACTGGACGATAACACGGCGTTTCGAGATGAAAATCGCCGACGAATTCAAGATCGGCTATGCCCCTGTTTCCGGAGTCGAACTCGGACGTCGCGCCGTTAAGAAAGGCTTCTCCAAGGAAAGTCTGGAAGCTTGCGGACTCTTCTACACGCGAAGAGGAACGAACCCGGAAACGATGGGCTACCGATTCCGAGGCCGACTCATGATCCCGATACGCGATCATCAGGGCCGCATCGTCGCCTTCACTGCCCGCCAACTGGAGGTCACTCCCGACGACGATCCCAGCAAGGAAGCCAAGTACGTCAATTCGCCCGAAACTCCTATTTTCAACAAAGGCTCCCTGCTCTTCAATCTCGATCGCGCTCGCATGGAGGTCGATCCCGATACGCCATTCGTCATGGTCGAGGGACAGCTCGACGCGATTCGCTGCTGGAGCGTTGGCCTCAAAGGAGCCGTCGCTCCTCAAGGCACGGGCATCACCGAAACTCAGCTACGCCTTTTAAAGCGCTACGAGCCTCGGCTCCGTTGCCTGCTCGATGGCGACAATGCGGGCCAGAAGGCCGCTCTGCGAATGCTGCCGCTCGCCCTCGCTCAAAGCGTCGAAACGACCTTCATTCCACTCAATGAAGGAGAGGATCCCGACGACCTGTTTCGCGATCACGGACCCGAAGCGCTCGAACGCCTCCTCGAACGCGAAACCGAAGCCATCCCCTTCGCTGTGGCTTCGATCGCTCCCCAAGCGGAAAAGCTCACTCCCCAAGCCAAAGCGAAAGCCGCTCGCGAGCTCTTTCAAATAATAGAGAAAGCCGACTCTCATACGGCACAGCTCGAATTCGTCAAGCAAGCCGCCACCGCCCTTTCGGTCGACGCGAACGCCGCCCTGAGCGATTTCCAGCGCTTCGCAGGTCGAAAAGCCTCCGCCAAACCCGCTCCTAAACAGGAAAACGCTGTCCAAACCGAACTTTCCTCGCGTAAGTCTGTCCACACTCTCGAACGCGACTTGTTGGGCCTGTGCTTAAACGAAGAGGGGATTGGACCCGAGATTGCCCACGTCGTCGACGAGCAGTGGATCGATACAAGGAGTCCTGAGGGAAAATTGCTCAATCAGGTTCTAAACGATTTCAACCACGACATGTGGGAAGGGCCCAATTCTCTAAATGACCAGCTAGAAGATACCGAACTTAAATCATTGGTTGCCGATCTCATTTTCGAGAAACCGGAATACGACAATCCAACCCGGCTTGCCAACGAAGCGATTCGTCGGCTCGTTTCTAAATTCGCCGACCAGAAGATAAAGAAGATAAAACTTGAAATTGCTCGAAAACAATCCGAACAAGACCCTGCTTTAATCTCTCTATTTGACGAAATTGTAAATTTACAGAATATTAAAGGCAGTCCGCCGCAACTCGGAACGCCTAGCTAACAAAACCTTACGGAACCCACGCCAGAACACATTTTATGCCACGCAAGAAGAAAAGCGACGCCGAAGAAGCCCCTGGTTTGACCAAGCACCAGGTTAACGAGCGCATCCGCTACCTGATCCGCCAATCGAAGGAACAGGGCTATCTCACGTACAGCGACATCAACGAAGCCCTGCCCGAAGGCGTCAATCGGCAGGATGATATCGATAACATCATCTCGATTTTACAAAATCTTGAAATCGATATCCTCGATCCGGACGAAGTCGATTCCTTCAAGGCCAAGCAGGAAGAGCAGGAAGAAGCGCAGACCAAGTCGAATCAGCATGACATTCTCGACGATCCCGTTCGCATGTATCTCAAGCAAATGGGCCAAGTGCCCTTGCTGACCCGCGAACAGGAAGTCGAAATCTCCAAGCGTATCGAAAGCGCAGAGATGAAAGCCCAAGAAGCCCTCTTCTCTGTAGGCATCGTCTCCGAATTCACGCTCAATCTCGCTGAAAAACTGCTCAACCGGGAAGAGCGCTTCGATCGCATCGTCATCGACAAGAAGATCGAAAACCGCGAGTCCTACTTTCAAGCCTTGCCAGGGCTCATCGAACGTTCCCGCAAAACGCAGGAGCGCATGTACAAGACCTGGTCGGAATTGCGCGAGGAATCGGACAATGAAGCCCGCAAGAAGATTCGCTCTAAGTTCCGCAAGCAGGAGAACACGCTCCGGGCCAATTTCTCGAAGTTCTTCTTCAAGCTCAAAGTCTACGAAGAACACATCGACGAAGTCATTGGCAAAGACCTCGCTCGCATCAGCAAGATCCACCGCGATCTCGACCGAGCCAAGAAGCCGAAGACTCAACGCGACGCTCTCATCAAGGTCGATCGCCTGAAAGATGAACTCGAAGTCATCCACGACAAGCACCGTATCGATCCGGACAAGCTCGTCCGCTTGATCGGCGACGTACGCAAGCACCTCAAGGAAGCCCACCAGGCTAAAACCGAAATGGTCGAAGCGAATCTCCGCCTCGTCATTTCGATCGCCAAGAAGTACACCAACCGCGGCCTCTCCTTCCTCGACCTGATTCAAGAAGGCAACATGGGTCTCATGAAGGCGGTGGAGAAATTCGAATACCGACGCGGCTACAAATTCTCGACCTACGCGACCTGGTGGATTCGCCAGGCCATCACTCGATCGATCGCGGATCAGGCCCGCACCATCCGTATCCCGGTCCATATGATCGAGACCCTCAATAAGGTCATGCAGGTACAGAAGCAATTGCTGCAGGAGTACGGCCACGAACCTACTCCGGAAGAAGTAGCCGAAGAAATGGCTCTGCCGGTCGAGCGCGTCCAGACCATCATGAAGATGGCCCAGCAACCCATTTCGCTGCAAAGCCCAGTGGGCGACGGCGACGATACCAATTTCGGCGACTTCATTGAGGACAAGTCAGCTGAAAATCCATACGACCAAACTGCGTTCAGCCTGCTTCGCGAGAAGATCATCGATGTTCTCGACAGCCTGACCGAACGCGAACGTCGCGTTCTTTCTCTGCGTTTCGGACTGGTTGACGGCTACAGCCGCACTCTCGAAGAGGTCGGCAAGCAATTCCAGGTAACCCGCGAACGCATTCGCCAAATTGAAGCCAAAGCGCTACGCAAGATGCGTCACCCGACGCGTATCCGCCAGCTGCACGGCTTCTTCGAAAGCGAACAATTCGATGGTCCGAACACCTTCCTGAGCGGTCAGCAGGGAATGGACAAGGACACCGCCAAATAGTCGAGCAACCGCAAACGAATAGGAAAGCAGCATTGCATCAAAGCTCCGAATGCCGCAACTTGCTCGAACGCTCGTCTTACTACACCAATAGCGCCAAGTAATTCAAAAATGGAAATACCATACACATTAGCATTTCTTCAGAACCTGAACTGGATGGAAATCCTCGTCATTCTGTTCGTCTTCATTCTGCTCTTCGGGGCCAAGAAGCTTCCCGAACTCGCACGCGGAGTCGGCAAGTCGATCAAGGAATTCAAGAAGGCTACCAGCACGATCGAGGACGACCTTCGCACTGCTATGGAAGAAGAGCCGGAGCCGAAGAAGCCAATCGAGCCTCAGCAGACCGCTTCCGAAACCAAGGAAAAAAGCGCTTCCTAGGGGAGGTCTTCGTCTTCAAAAACCCGGTACAAGTTCAGCAATCTTTCCGAGCCGACGAGCAATCGCTTGTCGGCTTTTTCGTACCTTGTCATTCCGACTGAATCAATATTCTGGCCACAGTCCAATCTCTAGCCTGAATCCCTTCGAAATTGCGATCAATCGGTCGACATGATCCAGGAAACACGACTCTTTCGTCGGCCTAGATTCCCTCTCGGTTAGTAGCGAGTTGAAGGGACATGCGTATTCAATTTGCATTTCGAGAATGCTCCGTTTAAGGGCTTGCTTCGAAACGTCCTTTCGTTGAGCATTTTAGGCATTCATGGTGCGCAATCTCCTCGGTCTCTTCTCTAACGACATCGGAATCGATCTCGGAACAGCCAATACCCTCGTCTACTCCAAAGACAAAGGCATTGTTTTGCGCGAGCCCAGCGTAGTTGCAATCCACAGCGGAACGCGGCGCGTATTGGCAGTCGGAGACGAAGCCAAAAAGATGCTTGGCCGCACGCCCGGCAACATAACGGCTATCCGCCCCATGAAGGATGGCGTGATCGCCGACTTCGATATTACCGAGGCCATGCTGCGCTACTTCATCAAGAAAGTGCAGACCGCTAAGATCATTCCTCCCCGCGTCGTCATCGCGATTCCATCCGGGATTACCGAAGTCGAGAAACGCGCCGTAAAGGAATCGGCTACGCACGCAGGCGCTCGGGACGTCATGCTTCTTGAAGAACCCATGGCTGCCGCGATCGGTGTAGGACTGCCTGTCGAAGAACCGGCTGCCAACATGATCGTAGACATCGGAGGCGGCACGACGGAAGTTGCCATCATTTCTCTCGCAGGCGTCGTTTACGCCAAGAGCATTCGCGTTGGCGGCGACGAGTTGGATGCCGCTATCATCAACTATATGAAGCGCGCCTACAACCTGCTCATCGGCGAACGAACCGGTGAAGAGATAAAGCTCAGAGTTGGCTCCGCTGCGGCGATGGATGATGAAATGACTCTCGAAGTGAAGGGACGCGACTCCGTTGCCGGCCTTCCCAAAACCATCCAAGTCTCCTCTCAGGAAATTCGCGAAGCCCTCAACGATACCGTGAGTTCGATCGTGGAAGCCGTTCGCTCGGCTCTAGAACGATGCCCTCCAGAACTCTCGGCAGATCTCGTGGATCGAGGGTTCGTTCTCGCAGGCGGTGGCGCTTTGCTAAGAGGCATCGACCGACTGCTCTGCGATCGCACTGGACTTCCAGTGACGATCGCTGACGACCCGCTCAGCGCTGTGGCCAACGGCACTGGAGCCGTGCTCGCAGAATTGAACGCTCTGCTTCCTTACGTCGCGAGCGACTCCAAGGACTAGCGCCATCGATTTACAACCCTGCGAATCGCTGTAACCCTTGCGCCCCAAGCGACTCCTAAGCCTAAAACCATTCGCCGTTCTCATATCGGTAGCGGTTTTCTGGATATTCGTCCCCATAGGAGTCAAAAACAAGTTCCAGGTCGCATTCTACGAGTTTCAGGCTCCTCTGTCGGCGGCGGCATCGTATATTAGAGAACTGCAGGACTACTGGGCGACTCGCTCCAAGCCTGACGACGAATTGCTGGAAGCAGGCCGTGACATCGCGCGCCTCAATGCCACCTACGAGCTGATGATCCTAGAGAATCAGACCATGAAGCAAGAGGTCGAGCGATTGGAGGAATTGCTGAGATTGCCTTCTCGGCCCGACTATCGATATGAGATCGCTCGAGTCGTCTCGCGCGACTTCAATTCCTGGTGGCAGCAAATGGAAATTCGCAAAGGTCGGCGGCACGGCATTCCCGTCGGCGCTCCAGTCGTCTTTTCAGGTGGCGTCGTGGGTCGGGTGAGCCAAGTTCACGAATACACCTCCACTGTAGAATTGCTCAGTAACAGTCATCTGAGAATGGCCGTTATCGTCATCGGCGACAATCGCCCTATGAGCTTTCGCGGGGCCGGATTCCAGAACCTTTCGACTCCCATTGGACTCGCTGAATACATACCGGCCGACATAAACGTCAACGACCCCAACAATCCGCCGCGACTTGTCACCTCCGGCATGGGGGGCGTATTCCCAGCCGGCCTGCATATTGGATACCTGCGACGTCTGCGCCCCGGGGCGAGCGGGATGTTCCTCGACGGAGACGTCTATCTCGACAGCCGACTTACTAGCCTTACCGAAGTAGCGATTCTAATCGCCGAGGAGACCGTCGAACAGTGAGCCTGTTTTCGCGCAATCGCTGGTTGATCGTAACGATCGCCCACTATGTGGTTCTCTTTATCTTCGAACAATTGAACTTCTATCTGAACATTTGGGGTATCGAGATTATGGTCACAGCCATGCTCTTGTCATTCAGCTCGCTGAGTCTCACCCATACTCAGGGAGCCCTTTCACTCATTCCTATAGCCCTCTACTTGGACAGTCACTCTCCACTTCCGTTCGGTACGTCTTTGGTAATTCTCATCGGACTGCACTATTTCATAGTCGTGTTCAGGAAGCAATTTCGCAGAGAGGCCAACAGCATTGGACTAGGAGTCGCTCTGCTCGCCAATCTCGCGATTCACCTGCTCTACACAGCCTTCGCTTCAGCCCATCTAGGCGCCGAAGGGTTGGATGGATTGCGTATTGGGTTGAACCTTTTGTGCAGCAGCCTGGTCATCGGTATTCTAAACCCGTTCTACAGTTCCTTGCTCGATGATTTGCTGGGCCTCTTCGGCATAAAGCTCGCTCAAGAACAGAGGCAGGCGCGATGAACCCCGAAGAAAAGAAAAAATATCAAGGCCGTCTATGGATCTTCTATGGACTGCTCGGCATTCTACTGACCATTCTCTATTCGGGTCTTTTCTATCGTCAGCTCATCGAATCCGAATCCCATGTGGAGAAGGAGAAGATACAAAACCATAGACGGATCCTAACTCCCGGACCGCGGGGCAATCTGCTCGATCGCGAGGGACGCCCACTCGTCGCCAACCACTCGAAATTCTCGGCTGTCGTTTTCCTTTCCGAAGATCAGGTGCAAAGGGCTTTCAGGAACAATTACCGGACCCTCGTTCGCGACTACCGCGCCCAAGGCAAGCGAATCGAAAACTACACGAAGCTGCTTATTCTTTCGCGAGCGATGGTCCTGGAAAGCTATCTCAAGGGCGTCAATGAATTGCTCGGTCGGGAAGAGGAAGTGGACGCTGACGGCGTTACGCGTCACCTGAATATCAATCCCCTGCTTCCCTACCCGCTCGTCGACAATTTAACTCCCGAAGAATTCGCCATCCTACTCGAGTCGCTGCCAGTAGAGTCGCCCGTGCAACTCTACGTATCTACGATGCGGCACTACCCCTATGAAAACGCAGCCGCCCATGCTCTCGGATACGTCGGTCATCGAGCGCTCGAAGCGAAAAGCGGAATGCCTGGTTCCGACCTTAAAACGTTCGCGTCCAAAGGCTCCTATGGCCGCAATGGCATCGAACAGCGCTTCGATGCCGAACTTCAGGGCAAGACCGGCACCGAGATCTGGGTTGTCGATCCCAGCGGATACCAGGTCGAAGCCGTCCAACGCATTTATCCCGAGAAGGGCAAGGACATCGATCTTTCCATCGACATCGATCTTCAGCTCGCCGGCGAACGCGGCTACGACCTTTACGGCGACAAAGGCGCCTTGGTCGCTATCGACATCAATCGCATGGAGATTCTCGCCATGCTCAGCCGCCCTGACTATAACCTGAACGACACCTCGCCCTTCATTTCGAACGAGGTATTCAATGAAATAAAGGAAAAGCAGGCTTGGGAAAACAAAGCCCTTCGCGGGCTCTACCCCCCAGGATCTCCCTTTAAATTGGTCACTGCTATCGCCGCGCTCAAAGCCGGAGCCATCGACGATCAGACAATCTTCGAATGCGACGGCGCTCATCGCGTTGGCGGACGTCGCTTTCCCTGTATGGGACGGCATGGTGAAATCGACTTGCGAACAGCCATTGAAAAAAGCTGCAACGAGTACTTCTATCGAATCGGCTTGGCAGCCGGCGTGAATAATTTGAGCCAGGAAGCCATCTATCTTCGCTTAAACGAACCGACTTATATCGATCTGCCAAACGAGACGGGGCGCATGACTACCCCGACGCGGGAATGGAAGAAAGAGCGAACGGGCGAACCCTGGTATCCAGGCGACACCGCTAACATGTCCATCGGCCAGGGCTTTCTAACGGTAACGCCATTGCAAATGGCGGTCATGATTGCCTCGATCGCCAAGAACGAAGTCTATTCGCACCCATCGATTCTCAAACAGACGCCTGAACAGCTTGCCCGTCGCCCCGTTCCCAAGCCGCTAGGCCTGCCGCCTGAAGTCCATCAAGCGATCTTGGACGGTATGAACCGAGTGGTCAGTACGAGCGGCACAGCCCGCGCGGCAATGATAGATGGCGTCGAGGTAGGAGGCAAAACAGGTACGGCTCAGATCAACAAGAAGGAAGGCAATCTCGAATTAGCATGGTTCGTGGGATTCGCGCCCGTCGACGATCCGCAAATCGCGGTTGTCGCTCTTGTCGAGGGGCAAGAGCTGAATCAGAGTTTCGGCGGCGGACGATACGCCGCCCCTATGGCCCGTTACATCTTCGAGGCCTATTTCGAAAAACACCCTGAATTCGTCAAAACGCCCGAAGCTCAACCCGTGGCTCAGAGGTAGCGTCGCGCATTTTTGAATACCAATCGAGGATTCGTCCAGGATTCCTTTCGACCGAAACGCAATCGATTCAACTCCAAGAGAACCGCATCGCGATCGTCATCGACGATTGAATCGAATTCCTCGCCCTTCGCGTAGTATCGCCTTAAGAGCTTGCTCGCTTTTCGGCGAATCGGATCTCCTCTTCGGAAAGGCGCCATGAGCAGTTCTCGATAGTTGAGGGCCAAGTTGCGCTGAAACAGCAACACGCCTATCGCTACGATTAGCGACGTGGTCGTATAGAAGAATTTCTTCAAGCTCCAAGGAGCGACGATCCACGAGTAAACTTCCAGGGCTGCTCGCGTCGCCCAATCTTCCGCAACCTCGATATAAGCGAGAAAGAAATCCTTCAGCTGAACCGCAGCCTCCTTTTGAGCGGCCTCGTCAAAATTGACGATTCTCCGGTACCAAAGCATTCGCAGGCTATCGATATAAGCTAGGGAGTCGCTTTCCCCCGTTTGGAAATCGAGCGCTATCGTCCGTTCAGTCCTCCCCGGCAATCCCGATCCTGGCGTTGGGTCGACCCGCACCCAATTGCCATTTCCATCGTAGACTTCGCACCAAGCATGAGCATCCGAGTTTCGAACCATGTAGTAGCTTTCGAAATTATTCCAGGCGCCGCCCTTGTATCCAATGACCGCGCGGGCAGGGTGGCCAGCCGCTCGAGATAGAAGAATTAGCGACGATGCAAAGAATTCGCAGTGCCCGTTCAAATCGGAACGCATCCAGCGAATCACGGGATCGACGATATTCGAATCCTGCGAAAGCGCTACGTTCATCGAATAGCCATGCGATTGCGACAGGTACTCGGTTGCCCGAGCAGCGAACTCGACCGCATCGAGGGGAGCGCCGCCTGTGATTTCCTCGACAGCCGATCGCAAATAGGAACGAGCAGCGGGCTCGGCGGGCAACTCTAACAGCGTTTCGGGATACGACAGTTCCCCATCTTCGCTGGCGCCCGATTTGGAAACCAAGTCCAGAAACCGATCCGCAGACACGTCTGGAACGGTCGTCGTGAAGTCGACCCCTTCCAATTGATAGGAAACCATTTTGCTCGGCGGCTCAGGCAAAGAGACCACATGCATCTGAGGTCCCACCTGCAAATCATCCAATTTCGAATAGGTGAACTGGGTAAACGAACCAAGAATGGGCAGGAACTTGCTCACGCCAGGCTCCACAAAGAAAGTCCAACGATCCGACCTCTCCGAGCTTGGGGTTTCGGAAAACTGACGATCTCTCCAGTATCGACGAGCCACATACGGAGACGATACGCCAGCGTTCAGCATGTCCTTGAGTTGTTGGGACAAAGTGAAAGAGCCCATTCGGTAGGAGTCCAAAGCGAGCACGCGCCAGTATGGCATTTCCGGCACGAAGATCTCTCCTGCTACATCCACTCTTAAAGCGACGCGATCGTTGCTTTTGATATCGGTGACCTCTCCTAAACTGATGCTTTCGGAAAATCCAGTTTGAGTAGACGAGGCCTTCATATTGAAAAGATCCACCTTATCTTCGACATCTACCCGAGGAATAAATAGAAAGGCGATTCCAGCGATACCGAGCAAGGAGGCGAACAAGGCCGATCCCATCCCAAAGCTCCTAACGCCTGTCGCTTGAGCCAGCGACCACCATCCCTCATGCTCCTCCCAAAGCTGCGCAGGGGACTCCCGCTCCACCACGCCTTCCGACTTCGTCTCGGAAATGCTGCCAAGCGTTAGAAACGCAATCGCCAGACCGCTGAATATCAACAAGAGCACTCCGAAAACCAGTGACGTAGTGAGCATTCCAGTCATCACCAAGAGGAATAGGCAAAGCAACGCCAGTTGCATTTCTTCGCGGCGCTTGTTGTGATTCAAGGCTCTATACAGAATGAGCCAGGTATTCAGGTTAAGGAGCGCTGGTACCGTCTCCTTCGCCAATACGTCGATCGAAACCAGCGGAACGATGCTGAAGGCGAATACTTTCCAAACAGCCTGAGGGGCCCGAGCATACATTCGCGGAAGGAGAATTCCGCCGCAGATGCCAACCAGACTGATAGTCGCAGGGATATGGTTGTACCCATCGAGATTATACAATGACAGCACTGCGACGACAGCCATCAAAGCGCCGACCAGCCACTTGAGGCGAAAAAGTTCGTCTACGCTAAGCTTTCGCGATGGTAACCCCATTGATAGTCGCTCCTACCGACTTTCCATCCAATTGCGAGAAGGTGATTGCGTTCGAGTAACCCGCTTCGCGATCGTCGCGCGGGCGCGCTTCCATTTCCAATTCCGCCACCTCGTCGAAAAACGACTCCAAATCGGCAACGCGGCTTATCTTGATCGTAGATCCGCCAATGACGCGGCAATAATCGAGATCGCCAGCCAGAAAAAGATCTTCCGCCAAACTGACCACGAACGAACACATCTTCTCGAATATCTCTTCGTTCGACCAAAGGTAACCTGACGGGTCGACGATCATCGAGTAGCGAGCCTGACTCTCCGCAGCATTCTGTTTGACCATCAACTCGCCTTGCCGAGCCGAAACCTTCCAGTGGATTGACCTGGGAGCATCGCCGGGGCTGTAATGGCGCAATCCGATCAACTCGCCCGTCGCGCCCTTTCGTTTCGTACTCGAACCTTGCCACCCGAATCCTCCGCCCGGCGCTTTCAAACGTCGATACTCCGCTCGAGCCGGCCAAATGCTAACCGTCTGCGAACACTCGCCAGCCACGTGTTTGCGAAGGAATCCAAACGGAAACGAAGACACCGCATCGAAAATTCTGATATCCGTAACGCAACGTTTCTTAGGGCGATAGCGCCAAACCAATCGACAGGCCCTTCCCGGTTCCAAACTGTTCTTGAGATAGAGCTGCTGCGATTCCTCCGTCGTCTCGCAATCGACATCGAACTGCAGGCAGTAGAGAGGAAATCCTTGTCGCGCATTTTCGACTACAATTGAAACCTCACCTGTCTCGCCAACTCTGAACGTCGAGCTCGTCTCAAGCCGCCAGCGAGCGCTTAAGAAATTGCCCCAGCAAAACAAACCGCTCATTACGATCAATGCGACCAAGAGCGACAAAGCAGCGAATAGGATGTTATTCTCGGTGTTGTACGCCGCCAAGCCAATGCACAATCCAATGAGGATCAGCATCATTCCCGATGCGGTGGGAAGCACCTTCTCCCCTTTTGGCGGAATGAAGAGCTCCTTGAAGCGCGTCCAAAAAGGCTTGAGAGGACCTCCAGACGCCGGTCCACGCCAGTTGAATTGGTCCTTTGTCGCAGAGACAGACATCGCTCCGCTTCCGATCTAGTTCGGCCGCGGTACAACCGCTAGTATCCGCGAGACGATTCCCTCCACAAGGCGCCGCTCTTCCAAGGCGTCCGAAGAGGGACGGCGCAAGTTCAATCGATGGCTCAAAACCGCTGGCGATACCGAGCTTACGTCGTCGGGAATCACAAAGTCCCGGCCCAAGTATAGAGCTCGCGATTGAGCAGCCGCTTTAAGGGCTAGGCTCCCACGAACGCTCACCCCAGCCTTGAATTCGCTCTCTGTCCGCGTCGCGGTGATGATATTGAGAATGTATTCAAGCACTGACTCTTCGACGAAGACTTGCGAAACCGACTGCTGAATGGCGACGATTTGGTCGGGAGATACGGGATCTTCGAATTCCAAGTCATTGTAGCTCGAATTGTCGCCCGCCAGGATTTCGAGCTCGTTCGCCGCATTGGGGTATCCCATCTGCAATCGCATCAGGAACCGGTCCATTTGGCTCTCCGGCAATGGGAAGGTCCCTTCGTAATCCACCGGATTTTGCGTCGCCAATACGATGAAAGGAGCTCCCACGCTGTAGGTCTCGCCATCGATAGTCACCCGGCCATGATCCATCACTTCGAGCAGACTCGATTGGGTCTTGGGCGTCGCTCGATTGATTTCGTCAGCGAGAACGATGTTGGAGAAAATGGGCCCCTTCTTGAACACGAATGCTTTGTCCCGCTCGTCGTAGATCGAAACCCCAGTAACGTCAGTAGGCAGCAAGTCGCTGGTGAACTGAATGCGTTTGAATTCCGAATGCATGGATTTGGCCAAGCAGTAAGCCAATGTCGTCTTGCCCACCCCAGGCAGATCCTCGATCAGCACGTGTCCGCCCGCAGCCAAAGAGATCAGAATATTATCGATGGCCTCGTCCTTGCCCTTGATTCGTGAGGATATGAGGGTTTTGAGTCGATTGAATACCTCGCGGGAGGCGTTCATCGCTTGGGTAGGGAGAAATTCGCTCATAATTCGGTTAACTGCAGCGTTGCGGAGGTTGATCGTACGCTAGACTAGAAGCATCGGCCATCAAAGCCCGGAATTTACCCCCAGCCCCTCGAATTCTTCCCTCATGCATAGAAAAACGCAATGTAGACGCGATTTGGAGCCCATTCAGCTCCCGAATCGATCGACAAAAGCCTCGAGAAAGGCATCGATTTTACTCTGGTTGTCCCCGACCGCTTCATGAAATCCGCCCATGGTAAGTCGTTTTTCTCCAATGCCATGGGCGAAATTGTCCACCATGCAAAGAGAAGTGACCGATATTCCGCTCTCCAATAGTAAATCGGCTTCGTTCGCAAAGGTCATTCCGACCACATCGCAACCCCAAGAACGTAATATCCTTACCTCAGCCCTTGTTTCGAATCGAGGACCTCGCGTTTGAGCATATATTCTGTCCATCTCGATCTCGCCTGAACAAAGCGTCCTTATCTCATCGAGCAGCCCATTGTCCAAACGAGGGGCAAAACCGCTGGGCCGGTCGTCCACAAACGTGGCCGGAGCAAAGCTGACATAGTCGCTGCACGACACGAAAGTTCCTGGCGGGAGGGACTCTTGGAGCGAGCCTACCGAGCTTAGAGCGACCGCCGACTCTATGCCTAAGTCTTTCAATGCAAATACGTAAGCATGATAGGGGCTACGATGGGGAGGCATTGGATTTTCAAATCCGTGCCGATTCGCGACGACCAAGTTACCATTCCGTTTCAAACCAATGGACCCGTAGGGTGTTTTGCGCATTTCGAGCGACCAATCATCGAAGATTCCCGATCGGTTAATACTAGTTCCGCTTATTAGAGCCACCTTCATTTACCTACTAGCCAAACCTAACTCTCCCTCTTGATCAAACTCAGTAATCTAAGTAAGCTAAATTCAAGCGGATGCGCGCCGATACCCAATACCTGCAATCTATCTAAATGAATCACTACATCCCAAACTCCGTCTCTTCGAATCAGCGGAATGAGGAGCAATGCCGCAAATTCCTCGCTGGCAATCGCTCTTGCTTCTACCGAGGCTTTTGGAAAAACGCTCCCTTCAAGGGCGCTGGAAAACCGCAAGCCGTATCCGCTGAAAGTAAAGAAAAGCACACCAAGAACTAGGGGCGCATTTCACGCCCCATTTGAGTTCTAAAAAAGCCCCTTATCCCCCTGCCCCCGGGGAGGATCGTTGGCGCTGACCCTATCGGAATCCGCTCGAAACGACTGGAATCGAAATCCGCACGCCTCAATTCTTGCGCGCTTTCCGAACAGGTTTTTCCAATCGGAACCCAGTGATTACGCGCTATTGCGGGTCAATTCCCCACTGACCAAGTCGATAATGGGTTATGCTCAGTTTTCGCGCCTTATCCCTCAATAGACGGATCATTCTGTTTACATTCGTAATTGCATCGGCCCCAATCGCGTTGATCACCTGGAGATTCGAAGCGAACAATGGCAATTCCAAGTCAGCGGCAATCGACCAATTTGGCACGCTCTAGAAAACGCTGATCGATACAGTCGAGCGGAATCTCTTCGAACGCTACGGCGACGTTCAAGCATTCGCGTCTAACGAAGCGACCCTCAACTCCCAGGAATGGTACCGACAGGATGAAAGCGAAAACGGGCTCGTACGAGCGGCGAATACCTACACGGATTTGTACGACATCTATACTTCGATGATCCTCGTCGATCTAGAAGGCGCTCCAATCGCGACGAACAGTCGAAACGCCAACGGAGATCCCATCGACACCGCCTGGATCTATCAGATGGACTTCTCCTCTCACGAATGGTTTAGGAGCGTCATCGATGGAAAATTCCTCGAGGGTACGGGTACCGATGGGACCTACGTCGAGGACGCTCATTTCAATGAAATCGTTAAGCGACTCAACCGCGACGATGGATTGGCGATCTCCTATTCGGCTCCTATCAAAGATGCAAATGGGAAGACAATAGGAGTATGGCACAATCTGGTCTCGTTCGATCTCATGGATTCGATTTTCGCCGACTTCTATCGTAAACTCGAAGGAGCGGGCTATACGACGGCAGAGCTCACATTGCTCGACCAGGCCGGTCGCATTCTGGTCGATCTTGATCCTGCAATCAACGGAGGTCGAATCGAGGCTAATAGAGACCCTGCGGTTATCCTAAATTTAAACCTAGCGGAAAAAAACGTCTCAGCCGCTCAAGAAGCCGTTCAAGGCAACGAGGGTTCTATGCTCAGTCGGCATGCCCGCAAAGGCATCGACCAAGTTTCCGGCTATGCTCACTCCAAGGGCGCTCTAGGATACAAGGGACTCGGATGGTCAGCTCTCGTGAGAATCGACGAAAGCGAGGCCCTAGGTTCGTTTGCGAGAGCTCGTTCGGAAGCGATCGCAATTCTAATCGTAGCAATTTTGCTTTCCTTGTTAGCCGCATGGAAACTCGCTCGATCCATCGCTCTCCCAATTCAAAATATTACGGAGAAGTTGTCACAGGGATCTGAATACGTTTTAAAATCCAGCGATATTGTCGGCTCCAGCAGTCAAAGCGTAGCGACAGGAGCCTCTCAACAAGCTTCTTCAGTCGAGGAAACGTCTGCGTCGCTCGAAGAATTGTCATCGTCGACCGAACAAAACCAAGAGAGCGTGGCGCTCGCGAATGGCCAAGTTACCAAGACCAACGAACTCGTCTCCAAAATGGCCGACGACATGCACTCGCTGGGACTCGCAATCAACGAGGTCGCCACCGCATCGGAAGAAACTCAGAAGATCGTCAAAACAATAGACGAAATCGCCTTCCAGACCAATATACTCGCCCTCAATGCCGCTGTCGAAGCGGCCCGAGCAGGAGAGGCCGGCTCGGGATTCGCCGTGGTAGCAGATGAAGTTCGCAGTCTGGCAGGCCGGGCCGCTGAAGCCGCTCAAAGCACCGCCACACTAATCGAGTCGAACGTATCCAAAATCGAGCGTAGCTCTACCAAAGCAGCGGCAACCGAAGAAGGGTTCGCTCAGCTTAGAAGGGCCACTAGAGAGGTCGGTGACGCGATGGACAATATCGATCAAGCGTCTCGCGAGCAGTCCCGTGGGTTAACTCAAATCAATTCGGCGGTTAATCAGATCAACACCGTCACTCAAGAGAACGCATCCATTGCAGAAGAAGCTGCGTCCGCCAGCAAAGATATGGCTTCTCAGGCTCATGAGATCCAAAAGCTGACAGAAGAGCTTGATGGACTAATCAAAGGAGACATCCGTCCCCCCCCTCAAATCCGATTTGGGAATAAATCGTCCTTTCAGTGGTAGCAACCGGATCGAATCCAATACGGAATCCATTGTTTGGAACTAACTGTTTTTCGAATTAGGCCTCGAGAGGCCAAGCGACCGCTGGCTCTGAGCAACGGGCCATCGCTTGAGCAACATGGAAGCCTCGTTAGGAGCATTGTCCGCTTGCGGCGCTGACCGCGAAAGGCTTAATGAACTACCGTTTGTTAGATCCTATGACGCGTAAAACACTGTTTCTCTCAATCCTCTCGCTAAGCGCGCTATTCGCTTCCTCTGGAGCATTTGCCACTCCCGCCTCGCTCGATCCTGAACCGCGACTCGTGACCTACCCTTGGATGACCTTATCCACGTGGTACAAAATGCATGCCGAGGACGTTGAGCTCGCTACCAAAGGAGAGGCCAAGATCGTCTTTATAGGCGACTCCATAACCCAAGGCTGGAACGGTCGCGGTCAGAAATTCTGGGACGAGAGTTTCTCCCCGATGGGAGCCGTAAACTTCGGCATCGGAGGCGACATGACCCAAAACCTAATTTGGCGAATGGAATACGGAGCTACCGGCAACCTAGATCCCAATGCTGTCGTACTCATGATCGGAACGAACAATTTCGCTTTTACCGAAGACAGTCCCGAGGTCATCGCCGCTGGAATCGTCGCGGTGGTCGATCGCTTGGAACGCTCATTCCCAAACGCCCAAATTCTGTTGTTTGGGGTATTTCCTCGCAGCGAATCGCCGGACCACCCCTTGCGAGGAAAAATCAAGCGGATCAACCAGATCATTTCGAATCTCGAAAATCGAGATCGCGTCGAGTACCTCGATATTGGCAATCGCCTTTTGGAATCGGACGGCAGGATCTCCAAGGAAATCATGCCTGACTTCCTCCACTTATCCGAAAAAGGCTATCAACGCTGGGCGGACGCCGTATTGCCTTGGCTGAAAGAACAGGTCGCTCCCTAAAGCGCTTCTGCCGAAGCTCTCAACGTAACGCGATTCTCCCCCAGCCGCTCTACTTTGATTTCGAAGACCAACTCGAGTAGCTTGAGCAACGTTTCCGGATTGTCCGAATCAAGCTGCCCAGTAACCTCTAGCCCCTCCAGCTGGCGATCGGCGATCTCGATCCTGATCCGACCGGATTGATTGAATGCTTCAATGACCTCGCTGAGCGGAGTTTCCTCGAACTCCACTTTTGACGGTTTTTCGATTTCCCTCCACAGATGGCTCTCAACTTCCGCAATATCCGTATGGTTGGTTTCGTTATCCGTCACAGGACTGATTACGTCGATGCCCCTGGTTTTGGCTGGAGAGGTATCAGTAGGTTTTGACTGCCAAGTCGTCGCGATTCCTACAAACGCCACAGCGAGAGCGACACACGCAAAGAAAACACCGACTTTCACGGCAAGCTGCCTTTCACTAAAATAGTCGCCATTTGTTATCTGAGACAATCTCAGTGGCTATTTTCACTAAAGACAGAGCGAGAAATCCGAAATCGCGCCGGATACTCTGTTTAATTTCCTTCATAACTGCAAAAAGCAGGCGCCCTATTTCCGGACGCCTGCTCGTCATTCATCAAACTCTACAGTAGAAGAAATTTAAACTGGAAGCTGACGATCGTTGAAAAAGCCCACCACAAATGACAGTGGACTCGTATGATACGGTCCTAAGTCCCTCTAAAACGTGAAGGTATTCGTTAGGAAGATACTGCGCTGTGGCGCGAAACGAACGCGAGCGGCAATTCCATTCGGATTAACTGCAGTTGAGATCACATCGTCTTCGCTAGCGAAAACGTTCTGCACGTTTAGCTGGATCTTCCAATCAATGGTTTCATTTCTAAGCGGCATCTGAAAGCTAGTCCACAGATCGACATTGCTCTGATTGCCGTCGTAGTAGGGATTATGAATATCGCCAATGTTGATCGCATTGCCTCCGCCCTCTGGAGTGAACTCGATCGTTGGGAAACCGACTGCGGCTTCATCCTGCCAGCGCCAAGCGCCCCCAAGGCCAAAACCTTTGAAGCGACCTTCAGAGACGATGTAGTTCGTCACGAAATTAACCCGCCACTCTCTCAATTCAGGCTGAGTCGCTCCTTCTGTACTCTTAAGAGTCAAGAACGCGGGGTAATCCCCTACCGACTGCAAATTCTGGAACCAGAAATTGCCCGTGTTTTCGTTTTCCGCTCCAAGATCCGGGCGACCGATAAAGGCTCCTAAGTCTGGGTCGTAGATACGAATGGCATCTTCCGGGCCCTCGAAGAACGAGACTGGCATATTAGCCAAAGTCACGCCCGACCAACCTGGAACGGGAGTCGAGCTTTGCGGGAAGAAGTCATTGTAGAACAATTCGGAACGTGGAGCGACATTGTCGCGCTTGGCATCTTGCTTCGAGATGTTCGCCATCAACGTCCAATTAGGCTTAGGATTGTAGACGATATCGATCTCCATTCCTTCGGAGGTCAAATTCTGCGTATCCGACATTCCTGCAGGGACTTCGAATGTGCCCATATTAATGTCTCGCAGGAATCCATCAGGCCCTCTTGTCTCAGAGGGATTGCCGAAATTCGCCTTCACCGCATCCGGCAAGACGGCTTCATTTTCCCATAGAGCCGTCGCGGACTTGCGAGCGATATCGACCGTATTCAGCATATCCTGTCGACCTTCGAGATTGTCGTCAAAAAAGCTATCGTTCGCGTAGTCTTCCAGATCAGTCGCCTGATCCAGCCAAGCGCTGATTTTATTGATCGTGCTTGAGATCCCATTATCCACCCAAGAATTGGCTACGCTATTCTCCACCTTGGTTTCGAACCAGTTCACGCGAGCAACCAATTTGCGCTGGAACATTGAAAGCGTAACGCCCGCCTCTCGCGTGCTCCCATTCGGCGGCGCGATCGGATTGAGAAAACGGTCTACCGAGCCAGCTTCCGCTTGAAAATTTTCGGATGAACCCAAATGAAAAGAAAGCTCCGAGTCGAAAGGCAGATCCGCCCAGCCTTTTGGTAGATGGCCAACGACCGACCAACTAAACGTTTCATCGTTAATGCTCGCAAAGCGACCGTCAAACGGGCTGAAACCCTCCAACTGATCCTGACCGTCCGGCAAGACCACAGCAGAGTCGTTTGTGAAGTTATCCGATGCATCTTCTCGGTAACCCAAGGTTCCCACCAAATTGCCGGAAAAGAATTTGCTTTGCATAATCAAAGCGGACGATTCGATTTCATCTCGCTCGGTCAAAGCATTCAGCGTAGCGGCCAACATGGATACGTCTCGTTCAACCAAGCGTCCATTAGCGAGGATGGCAGCTTCTCCAAAATCCTGCACATTCCCTTCTTCATCAAGCAGCGGCAATCCGCGGTTGTTTCGAGCAGGGAGACTTGGATTGGACGGATCTGGACCCGGATCCCAATAGCGCACCTTAGCTATGGAGCCCCCTGGGTTCCACATCTGAACATTGTCTCCGATTCTACCGATACGAACCGATTCGAAATTCGGAGCATCGATTACAGGATCTCCAATGTAAACAATCGCCTGAACATCCGTTGAGTTACCGGCATTAAACAGCAGGCGATCCGTATTGTAATCATTGATGGCCCGAATGAAGTCAGGCTCGCCCCACTTCAACGTTTGATCGTAGGTGAGCGATTCAACGGTTTGCTCATTGTAGAAAGCGGTAAACGTGTGGTTTCCAACCAAACCGGCCCAAAAAGAATCGTCCATTTTGTCCTGCAAATTCAAATTGTAGAACGCGGTGAACCGCGTAGCGGAACGATCCGTTGCGCGAGTCGATTTCGTAAGGGGCTTAGCGGATACGAAGGGTCGCCCGAAATTAGCGTTAGGTATCCCCGTCGGCAGAGTGGTATTGATATCGATAAAAACCTGCTGCGCCCGATCCGAACGGAAGGGAGCAAAGTATTCTACCTCATAGTCTTGCTGATCGAAGCCGACTTCGAATCCGAGCGTTCCGTCTAAATAGAGTTGCTCGAGAGTGAGATTGTGAGTTTCGAATTCAGTGCCCTGGAAGGACGTGCCGCCAGAGATCAAGTTGTTCGTAAAATCGAATACAGTAGTATCCGTAAACCCTTGTTCGAGGAAACGCAGACCAACGTCTTCGCCAAGCACGAGTCCCAGGGCATCCAAATCACCCGCATTCCGTTCTGCAATACGGCGCTGAACGCGACCGATGTTACGCACCACCCGCATTTCGGCTCGCCTCTCGGCAGTATTATAAATGCCAAACCCCGAATAAATACCAGGATTGGCGGGATCGAACTCTGATGTGCGAGGATCGTCCTGAGCCTGAAAGTTCGCCCGTACACGGTTCTCTGTCCCGGAATCCGCGAATTGTTGATTCGGGTCTGACCAAAAGGCAAAGGCTCCTCGGGTATTGTAAATATTCCCAACCTCGAATCTGCCGATTTCATTGCTTACCCTGGGAAGCGTAGGAATGCCCGCTGATATGTCCTGCATTGTCAGAGGCAACGTAAATTGCCCGGGGTTCCACTGGGCTCGAACGCCAGTGCCCAATACTTGATCAGACCAACCATCAAAAATGATTCGCTGAGCATTGGGCCCCGCGAATTCCTGGGTTCTGAACCAAGAAGAGATCGCCTCAGGAGGCGCTACTGGGTTCGGGCGATTAGCAATACCATTTCCTTTCTCGAAGTTAGCCCTCGCTGTCATACCCTCCCAAAGCTTCGCAGTCGCAGCGAGATAATAGCGCTCGTCTTTATCATAAGCCGGCTCCTGCTTGTACTTGCGGTCACTGTTCAGGGCCGCGATTCTAACAGCGAGCCTATCCTCAACTAGAACTTTATTGTAGTTAAGAGAAGCGCGCACGCTCCCTTCGTCGTCGAAACGCGTTTTGAATTCTCCGAAATTGCGACCTAAACTCGCTTGAGCAGTCGTTTGATTGATAATCCCGGAGGGACTGCCCAACCCAAATAATATGTTATTCGCGCCGCGATTGATCGATATGCGATCGGTATTGTAGCTGTCGGCCGCGATGTCGGTCAGGTAGAAATTGCGCGTCAAGTCAGCAGGATCAAGACCGCGGACCCGGGTCGTGCGTTGGGGTTCCGCGCGTTCGCTAGCCGTATCCGCAACCTGCGAGCCACTGTCGTTGGAAAAATTTCCACCTGGTCCAAAGGCTTCCGTGCTAGTTGTGTAAACAAGCAATTCGTTTAAGTTTGTAGAACCCGTATCTTCTAGGAACTCCTTAGTGACGACGGAAATCGAAGAGGCCACATCCCGTAAGTTCGATTTCAAGCGAGTTCCCGCCAAGGTAGAGGTCGCCAAATATCCTTGGTTGTCTTCTGCCTGAATAGTGAATGGGCTCAGCTCGAATATTTCTTCATCTCCACCGGATCCGTCTTGAGCTGAGAGACTGGGAGCTCCCGCAACAGCGATCGCCATCAAGCCTTTGAACAAACCGCCGAGCGGCCTGTTCTCTTTCTTAGTTTTAGGTCGTTCGTTCATATCTTTTTTTGTATTCAGTAGTGTTTTGTTCTTTTCAGGGGTTACCGAGCGTTCTGGGACTTCACCTCCTTTCTTCGCTCGTTTCATAATTCCAAATGCCTCTCCGCCGCTAACCGGAACGGCAAATAGCGGCGTACCTTCGAGCATTCGGTTCAGAGCCTCGCCAATCGTAAAGCGCCCATTGATGGGGTTCGTCTGAAGGGTCGGATCGATCCCCATTGCGAAAAGCAATTCCACATCCGCCTGATAGGCAGCTAACTTGAGACTCTCGATAGCATTTCCCGATTCTATATCGAAATCCAATTTCCTGGTATCCGCCAGAGCAATACCGTTCCACGCGAATTGAATAATCGCGAAGACCAAGAACACGCCACCTAAGCGGCGAGAACATGAAATCATTGGGTTGATAAGTATGGGACTGGCGCAACATGAAAGCGAGGTTCGCTTTCTAAGTTACTCGAACCAGTCTTAGTGACTAAAAGGAGTGATAAAAAAGGTCTCCAAATCGAGAATACACACAAGAACAAGCTACAGATCGATAGGTTTCTTTCGAAGCGAAATCCGGTATTCGGAATCGCGATCTGCCTCCACACCCATAGTCACGTCTAACAATTCGACGAAACCATTGAGGTTATTAGAACGCAATTTCGCAGTGATTTCCAAATTCGCGATCTCCGAATCTCCAATAACTATTTTTACGCGATTCCGGCGGTTAAATTCCTCGGCGACCTCTCGCAAAGGAACTGAAGTGAAATCCAAGTCCTCTCCCTTCCAGGATAAGTGCTGATCGATTTCTTCTACGGACACGACCGAAACCTCAGGTAAATTCACCTCCGATTCGTACAAGATCTTCGAAAGCTGACCCGCCACCATTTCGCGCGCAGGGTGTTTGATGAAACCAACATCCGCTTGGCTCGCAGCGAGAGTCGGCGCGTCGACCAATACCCTGCCCTCGGTAACCAGCACCTCCACGCCATCATCTTCCAGAGCGACGTTAAACGCAGTTCCAGTGGCCTCGACCACTGCATCGCCAGCGTGTACTTGAAAAGGGCGGTTGGAGTCTTTCGCCACCATGAAGTGAGCCTCGCCAGTGTGCAGAAAAATCAACCGCTCGCTTGAAGTATACTTCACCGAAACTTGAGCTCCCTGATTCAACTCCACGATCGAACCGTCATCCAAAATGTGATTCTCGTATGATTCCGCCCCTCCAAAGGCCAATATCCGCGCCTCATTCGCAGCGTGATTAGACCATACCGCAAAGATCGTCAAACCAGTCGCAATCGCCGCCGCCATTCCGCCCAATACCGCCAAGCGCGACTTCCAAGCGCTAGGCTTCCGATAGGCTAACAGGTCCGGATTAGGCTCTTGGCTGTGCTCCGGGCGCCAATCCTCCAAGCCGCTCATTTGTTCCCAAAAGGACAAACGCTCTGCGTAGACTTCCTTGTGTTGAGGATCTGCCGCCAACCATTCGTGGAACGCGTCTTGATCCTCGGGACTAAAACCTTCGTCGCGCTTGGCGATCCAAGCGCTCGCTTCCAAGCTAATACGATCCTCTTCCGTGGGATCCAATTCGAATTCGTCTTCCTTCATCGCATTCCTTCCGCGCAATAGCTCTTCACGTACATCGCGCACTTGTGCAGTCCAATTGTTATCTGGGCATTGACTGTTCGAGGTGAGAGATCGAGTTTCTTGGCGATCTCCCGCTGCGTCATGCCGTACACCTTTCTCAAGGTGAATATTTGCCGACAGCGATCCGGCAGCGACTGGATCGCCAGCGTGAGTATCTGAAGTTCCTGATTTCGAACAACGGTCTCCTGAACGCCCGCCTTCTCATCCAGAAGATCGCAATCCTCGATTTGCACCATCGAATCGTAGCCTCGCACTTTTCTTGATCTCAACGACCCCAATGCCAAATTTCGAGCCGCCCCGAACAAGAAAGCCTTGGGCGATTTCAAAACGCCTTTCTTCTGAGCCTTCCAGGCCGACACGAAGGCGTCCTGAATGATATCGTCGAAATCCAACTCTGGCGGAAATCGACTTCGCAACCACGCGCGCAGTTCCGGTTCATGCGGCTGAAGCTCTTCAGCGAACCAATGGCTTTGCTCTGGATTTTCGGGGGGCATATTGGGTCAAACTATTCCGGTGGTACTCTCAAGTGACCCCTACCTCAAAATGTGACTAAGGAAATTTTAATGTTTCCGACAACTTCTGTCGGCTAGTCCTCGAAAACCCCGAATATCGTCTTCAATAAAGGCCCTCTCCACTTGTTGGTCTGGACCTGGGGAACCTGCGTGAGAACAATCACTATCAAATCGAGATCGAAGTCGACTATTCCGATGGTACCGGATGCGCCCGTATGCTGGATGCGAATCGCGCTCCCATCGCCTCGCTGTTTCAGGATATTAAAGCCCAAGCCATACTTGGCCCGACCACGGCCCGGTTGCGAAACGTACATTTGCTTCAAGATCCCTTCGGAAACTAAACGCTTGTCATCCACCTTGCCTCCATTGCGATGCAGCAGAAGCAATCGAGCAACGTCCATAGGCGTTGCGGTTAAGCTGCCGCCCGGATTGATCACAGTTCTCGCACTCGATTCTTCGACTCTTTTCTGAAACCCATTCTTCGTTCGCATATAGGCTGTCGGTACCCGATCGCCTAGCGATTTGTGGTCGAACGTAGAGTCCTCGGAGCCTAGCCCGGCAAACAGAACATCAGCCATAACGTCCTCGAACGGCTTGCCCTCGACAATCTCGGCGACCCTAGCCGCAGTCATATATCCAAGCCTACCATATCCGTAGCCGGTCGCCGGTTCGTAAAACAATTCATGGCGCGAAAGCTCATCGACTACCTCCTCGAGCGAGCCGCTGAAATCCAACGAGAACTCTCCCGCCTTAAGCTGATTGTTGCTAGCGAAGCCCGCCGTATGCGAAAGACACATAGCCAATGTAATCGGCTTAGCGACCCCTTCAGCTCCTCGGACTTTCAGCTTGTCAAAGGCGGGCAAGTACT